>Ga0208692_1000202_pt1 | contig 53635 bp, 58 predicted proteins | sample June2015DPH_20_1_3_FD_184721 | JGI IMG/M metagenome (GOLD analysis project Ga0208692, IMG submission 184721) | Peatland microbial communities from SPRUCE experiment site at the Marcell Experimental Forest, Minnesota, USA - June2015DPH_20_100... | ecosystem: Environmental > Terrestrial > Soil >... | reverse complement strand
ATCCTCGGCGCGCTTACGTTTTTCCCGGTGCTCGTGCTCGGACCATTAGGAGAGGCACTACTATGAGGAGGGAATATCGTGGTTGACCAGAAGTGGTACAGCAGGACGTTGCTCACTGACGCGCTGCGTGCATCGATACGCAAGTTCGACCCACGGCTGCTCATCGCGAACCCGGTCATGTTTGTCGTCGAAGTCGGCTTCGTCTATACGTTTATACTGGCGGTCTCTGCCGCGATATCAGGCAGCGGAAAGGCGACGTTCATCGGCCAGATTTCGGCAATTCTGCTGATAACCGTGTTCTTCGCAACCTTCTCTGAAGCAATCGCTGAGGGGCGTGGCAAAGCTCAGGCAGAGAGCCTGAAGAAAACAAAAAAGGAGATCACCGCAAGGAAGGTCGTTGGCGACGAGATCGTCGAGGTGGATGGGCACTCTCTCGTGAAAGGCGACGTCGTCAGGGTCACGGCTGGCGATATGATCCCCAATGATGGCGAGGTCATTAAGGGCAGGGGTGCGGTAGACGAATCAGCGATAACGGGTGAGTCAGCGCCGGTCATACGAGAGAGCGGGGGTGATTTCAGTTCAGTAACCGGCGGTACCACACTTTTGAGCGACGAGCTTACTATTCGCATCACCGCAAATCCGGGAGAGTCGTTTCTCGACAAAATGATCGCCCTGGTCGAGGGGGCTTCGCGACAAAAAACGCCGAACGAAATAGCGCTTACGATGGTACTCGCCGGCCTCACGTGGATATTCCTCCTCGTCATCGTGACCCTCAACGCCCTCGCGAGCTACGAAGGCGTATTTGTCGATGCGACCACCTTGATTGCTCTCCTCGTCTGCCTCATCCCCACGACCATCGGCGGTCTGTTATCGGCAATCGGAATCGCCGGCATGGACAGGGTGACGCAGTTCAACGTTATCGCCAAGTCGGGAAAGGCCGTTGAGGCCTCAGGAGATATCAACACCCTCATCCTAGACAAGACGGGGACGATTACGATTGGAAACAGACTCGCGGAAGAATTTATCCCCTTCGGCGATAAGACCGGCGCTGACGTCACAAAGGCCGCTTTTCTCTCCTCAGTGCGCGACGAGACCCCGGAAGGTCGGTCGATTGTGAGGCTTGCAAGCAAGCTTGTGCCTGATTTGGCCGAACCCGAGGTGAGGGATGTGATCGACTTCTCAGCAGATACGAAGATGAGTGGCGTCGATTTGGCAGATGGCTCAGAGATCCGTAAGGGGGCGTTTGACGTGATGTCAGCCTACATGAACTACGTACCCAAAGGGTTCAAAGAAATCGTAGACGAGATTTCACGCAAGGGAGCGACACCTCTCGTCGTATCGGTTGATCGTGAGCCCATCGGCGTCATTCACCTCAAAGATACGGTCAAGCCAGGAATGCGCGATAGGCTGCACGAGTTGAAGAGCATGGGAATCAAGACCGTTATGGTCACCGGCGATAACCGGCTCACCGCGGCAACGATAGCCACTGAGGCTGGCGTCGACGACTATGTTCCCGAGAGCAAGCCTGAAGATAAGATAGACATCGTTAGCAGAGAGCAGACAGATGGCAAGCTCGTCGCAATGACTGGCGATGGCACCAACGACGCCCCCGCATTGGCACAAGCCGACGTGGGACTGGCTATGAACAGCGGGACGCAGGCGGCTAAGGAGGCCGCAAATATGGTCGACCTCGACAGCGACCCATCGAAACTGATTCCCGTCGTTTCGATCGGAAAACAGCTCCTTATGACGCGGGGCGCCATCACGACGTTTAGCATCGTGAACGACGTCGCGAAGTACTTTGCTATTATCCCGGCCGTCTTCGCAGTTGCTATCCCTCAAGTAAATAAGCTCAATATTATGGCGCTGTCGTCGCCGAGCAGCGCGATACTGTCTGCTGTAATTTTTAACGCCCTTATCATTCCGGCGCTTATTCCGCTTGCCATGAGGGGCGTGAAATACAAGCCGAGTGACGCGTCAACAATCCTTTTGAGAAATATTGCGATTTACGGTGTTGGCGGCTTAATAGTGCCATTCATCGGGATCAAAGCGATTGATATCATCATAACGAGCCTTCATCTCGTGTAACCTTTCTCTGTCTTCGTTCCCGAAACTCAGAGCGCTAAAGGCACTTACAAACGCTCTTATTTTCAGCCGCCAAATCTTCTGAAAGCGGCCGTCTCAACAACGATCGCAACCAGCGCAAAAGCCCCGCATACGATAACCGCCTGTGCGATCGCCATCCAATCGAATCCAGTCAGGAACATCGGCCGTACAGCGAGTATCGCATAGTTAACTGGGTTAAACTTCATTGCCGTCTGGATCCAGCTGGGAGTCAAGTACGCTGGAATCAGTATGCTAGACAAGAACATAAGAGGCAGCGTTATTAGGTTGGCGATCAGCACTACTGGTTCTGGTCTTTTCATCGTAACCGCGAGCGCAGCTACGAGACCGGTCAGACCTATTCCCAACATGCTCACGATGACGAACGTGAGCAGGACACCGGCAACCCCCGTTGCGACGCTCGCACCCATCAAAAAGGAGACGATCAAAACGATGATCACCTGCAATACCCAGGTGACTGCGATATAGAGCAGGCCGCCAACGATCAGTGAATAACGGTTCACCGGCGTCGCAATCATTTTTTCAAGGACGCCATAATTGATGTCGTTCAGCATGCGAAACGCCAAGGCGTTCGCGTTGAAGACGGCCAACATAACGATGAGGCCAGGGGCAAAGAACTGCACGTAACTGCCTGACGTGAAGCCAAGCGTGATGCTCTGGAAGAGCTGCGTGAACAGCACTAGCCAGATCATCGGTTGAATCAAAAGAATAAGCATCCAGAAGGGGTTGTGCACGAAGGTGCGTAGATACCTGAGCAGCGTATACCACGTGTCCTTGATTGCGTTTCGCATGGTTACCGAGGCCTCCTGATCCACGCGGCCCTCGCCCCAACCGCCTTTCCCTTCTCCTCACGTATCGTTCGACCGGTATATTTGAGGAAAACGTCGTCTAGCGAAGGGCGCGCTAGCGAGATTTCTCCTATCGTCAGCCCGCCTTGCTCAAGTAAATGCAGAATCTGAGGCACTGCAGAGCTTCCTTGGTCAACGTAAGCATTGAGTCCTTCGTCGGTGGGCTGGACCTCCTTTACGAACGTTTGAGCAACTAAAATTCGCGTCGCCTTTTCGACGGTCTTCGCCCGCTGGTCAGGCTCCTCAAGCGGCAGCGTTAGCATGACGACGTCGCCGTGAATCTCTCCTTTCAGTTCATTGGGCGTTCCCAAGGCAACGATGCGGCCGTGATCCATAATCGCTACGCGGTCACAGAGCTTGTCGGTCTCCTCCAAGTAGTGGGTGGTCAAAAGGATAGACATGCCGTCTTTGTTGAGCGTGCGAATATAGTCCCATATGCGAACGCGCGTCTGAATATCAAGCCCGAGCGTAGGTTCGTCAACCACAAGGAGTTGGGGCCTGTGCATGAGGGCTGTGCCGATCTCAAGCCGTTTGCGCATGCCGCCCGAATACGTGGCGACCAATCGATCTGCAGCGTCTGTCAGTTCCAGCAACTCAAGCAATTCGTTGACCCTGCGCCGTATGGTTTGATCATCAAGGTGATAGTAGTGTCCGAAGAGCGTCAAATACTCCCGGCCAGAGGAGTACTCATCAACCCCCGCCTCCTGTGCCGAGTAACCGGTTATTTCTCGCACCTTGCGTGCCTCTTTAAGTACGTCATACCCGCCTACACGCGCAGTGCCCGACGTGGGCCGGGTTAGCGTTGTAAGCATGTGAATTGTCGTGGTCTTGCCAGCGCCGTTTGGGCCAAGCAAGCCGAATATTTCCCCTTCTTCAATCTGGACGCTTACGTCATCGACGGCGCGGACTTGCTTGTTGTAGATCTTTGTGAGGTTGAATGTCTCAACGATGTTCTTCATAGGATTCCCTCACGGTCATTCAAGGATTTTTTTTGTCTCTAGCACGCGCAAGTTATCAAGACCACGTGGCTGACCGCCGTCATTACGTTGCGGGCTGATAGCTTCTAGTGAACCCCGGCCGGATACCGGTCTGCGTTTTTTGTCCCCAACCACTGTCCCCCGTTCGTCTTCACGTCTTGATACAGGTACGCGGTCATCTCGACGGAATTAGTTCGTTTCCGTTTCTTTTTCAGGCTCTTCGTCCGCAAACTCCACAAGCTTCAGCATGATTTTCCCTTTTTCCGGCTTTGCCTTCATGATGAAATATTCGCCTCCGCTCAGGTCAAAGAGCTCTCGGATTTTTTTCGGGATTACGACATAGTACGATGTGCCGTCTGGACGCATGTACCCTTTGACGAGCACACGTTGGTGTTCCGGTTTTGCTTCTTCTTCGACCATTCGTATCATCTCTCTTGAAGAGCAGCTGACGCACTCTGCACGTATTGTGCGAACATATTAGAAAAAAGAGGTGGTAGCTCACCTCTCTATCTGCGTTTTTAGCATACGCAACGTCTCAACTTTGTGTTGGATGAGTTTGACTTTGAATTCCTTCTTCATGATCTTCTCATCGAGCTTGCGCAGCATATACTGCTTCTTGGCGTCGTCATCGAGTTGTTCCCACATCATTTTCTTAAAGAGCCAACTCTTTTTCATGCCCATACCGTGCTCCATCCCCATCTCTCCTTCGTGTTTTTCGTGCATCTTGCCTTCACCTCCTTTGATGATTAGTATGTTTAATATGTTAATCATTCTCATCATACTAATAGGTTGCTGTGGAGGGCCCACCTCCTGTTCGCAACGTGGTAGCTAGCTGGTTGCCAAAATGTGAGCTGCGAAAAGCACAACCCAAACCGTCCTTACCTGGATGCTATTCGGGCTGTTAGCGTCCACAAACTTGCATAAACAATCAGCACGCTTTCAGGAGGGCAGGCACCCGGGACAAATCAACGCGGCAATCCTTATGGCCAAACACATAACAATGTATCGTAATTCGGAGGAATGAGACAATGAAAATTAATCTTGGAGCGAGAAACTGCCTTTACCCAATGCCAACGACACTCGTCGGAGCAACAGTGGAAGGAAGGCCAAACTTCGTCACCGTCGCGCACGTCGGTATTATGGATCTGGGAAGCGTTTCTTTGGGGATGGCGAAAGCCCACTACACTAACGCAGGAATCAAAGAGAACGGCACGTTCAGCATTAATCTACCCTCTACTGAGATGGTACAGGAGACTGATTACTGCGGTCTCGTGTCGGGTCGGCGCGTTAACAAAGCAAAGCTGTTTAACGTGTTTTACGGCAACCTCAAGACGGCCCCGATGATTGATGAGTGTCCTATCAACATGGAGTGCAAGCTTATGAAGGTGGTTGATTTCCCTAAGCACGACGTTTTCATCGGCGAAATCATGGCTACGTATGCTGGCGAGGCGGTGCTTGCCGACGGTGTTGTGGACTACGGCAAAGTGCAACCGCTTCTCTTCACTATGACTGACAAGAGTTATTGGAAGCTGGGCGAGCGATTCGCACAAGCGTGGAGCGTTGGAAAGGCGCTTACGCGAGATGAATGAGCCCACGCTCCTTGCTTGCGCGCCGTAATCGTCACATAGTCAAATTCCCACAAAAAGGCTTCTTTGCCAGTCGATCAATTAGCGAGCAAACCGCAGCAAAGCCGAAGATCGATACTGGTATAAGCGATAAGTGCGAAGCTAAGTGGAGTAGCATGAGAACCAAATATGTAATAATGCCCCTTCTGGCAGTCATTCTCCTAGCAACCTGTGTATCGGGGTGCACCTCGACAATCCCCTCAAGTGGGCAAGGTAGCAACACGAGCGGTGTCCCTGTCTATCAGCCGTCGGTGCAGACCGCATCAGTCAACTCAAGTGAGGGCAAGGTGACGACATACCAAACAGGAAGTTCTACAACCCAGGTGGCTGATTTTTACAAGACAGAGATGACAAATAGGGGATATACAGCCTCTACTTCCTACCAAAAAGGATCTGACGTTGTGCTGAGCTTTGCGAAGGGTACAAGCACAGTATACGTTGCCATAGCTTCGATTCAAGCACAAATTGGCCCTCTTAACTTATCTCAAGTCGGAGGAACAACGTTCGTGGTAACCGAGCGAGGCACGTAAGCTTCCTACCGCAGACGAAAGACGTTGCTTACGTCACCTTCAATAAGCCGGTACCGATGTTATGATGTTGGCATCACGAACGTGCAGATGTCAGAAAGGCGCACCCATTACTGCTGTTTTAATCTAAGCCAGCGCAAGCGATAGGTAGAACAGCGATGATCAAGAAACTAACCGTTCTTTTATTATTGCTGCTTGTGGGAAGCTCAGCTATTCTTCTCCCCGCTGTTTCCGGGGCCGTGCCGGCCATCCCGACAACGGCGTTAGCTGCGTCGGACGCGGCGCCAGCGCCACAACTCGACTACCGCGTTTCACTTGCTCCTAACCAACTCTCAGATGGGACGATAGAGTATTTCAAAGCGCGGGGCTTCACGACGGTGGTGCTCGTAGCGGCTGAACAGGTGCCATACGACAAAGAGTTGCAGAAAATAAAACAGCTTGGGATGTACCCCATCTTGGACATAGAGTACGTGATTTGGAATGGCGGCAGCAACAAGTCCACACCCATCAACCAGTTCGACGCGGCCTTTAGCATGTGGAAACAGGCTGGTTGGTGGAACGTAGCGACAGAGGGGGGACGAAGCGGTGATTTTGATGTGCTAAAGAACTATTTCCCCAAGATCACCTTTTTCAACTGCGACAAATGCGGTCTTTGGCAAGACTATTACAGAAACCCTGATACAACTGAGATGTCGTGGGAGACTTACTATCCCTCCGAGATCTCGAGCATACAGCGCGGGGCCCTGATCTCGTACAACCTCGGCAAGCCACAAGGCATAACAGCAGGTGTGTGGGAGCAAAACAACGCCAACCTCAACTACGACACCTACAAGGCGCTTCTCGACTGGAGCTATGCTAACGGCGTTGGTTTCACTCACTTCAACGTGTTCTTCGGATTAGGAGCGACGATCGCTGACTACCAGCGGCTCGGATTTGACACGATCATTTCAAAATTGCAGCAGGACTATCCGCCCAAACCGATAGGCAGTTGGCCTGACATCATGGTAACTTCGGTTCGACAGGTGCCATCTCCTCAAAACTCTATCGTATGGGATATCACCAATCTCGGTAACAATGAGGCGTGGGTAGCGCCGTACGCGATACTCCACAACGGAACTGCCGCGCTGCCAGGCCGCCTGAACAGTGCAGCGATTCTGAGTCAGAGTGGCTCCAACGATTCGTCGACTTCCGTTGTACAGAATGACGGCTACGGCTGGATTCATCTCGGAGCAGGTGAGTCGGTTAGCGTTCTGTCGCCACCAACGATCCCGGCCGACACCAAAGGCGCCGCATACAACGTATACGTTTACTACAACAATTCCTCGCGCGGGTGGCTTTATAGCCAGCCGCTCTACACGACCGTCGGAGCCAAACCGATTCCAACAAACTTCTTTGGATTATTTGACTACAGCAATACCGACATAGCGCTGCTGTTACTGCTTGTGCTAGCGGTCGTTCTCACGATCGCACTTGTGCCCCGATTAAGACGGAAGCGGCAAAAATAGTGGAGAGTCGCTGCCCGCCCTCTGCACGAATGTCGAAGCTCGGCCCTACACTTCTGACCGCCGCGCTGCAATCGTCCGCAGCAAGCGCACCAAGTACCCTAAAAAGACCTTTTCTGTGTGCGCGCTCCTCGCAAGAATCGCTTCAGTCGAATAGATTTATTTACGGCGGTATCTGAAGAGATTTAGTCTACTGTGTACGGTCCGCGCAAGAATCGCTTCTGTCGAATAAAAGTCCCTCTTCAAAGTCGTGATCTCCGTGCGCGGCGCATAGAGCACATAGATCGGGATGCCAATCAGAATCGACGCGATTCCGAATGCTATGGTGCTGATGCCACATTCATAAATGAGGAACGCGCTCAAGATAATGCCCGTAACAGGGATTACCGGACCGGTGAGCCGTTCGAGGTAAGTGCGGTCACTATCTGTTTGCCTCCCTCGGAGTGTCAGCACGGCGGCACACGTGGCCACATAGACAAAAGCAAGATTAAACGCTGAAAATATGATGAGTTGCGTTAAATCGCCAGTTAATGAAGCGAATAACACAATGGCGGACTGTATAATAATCGCATTAGAAGGGGTACCAAACCTTGGATGAATTCGGCTGAAAAGTCTTGGAAATAATCCGTCCAATGAGATCGCATAGGATAGCCGGGCGGTCGCTAGCGTAGCAGACTCCTCAAACCCAGTAATTGAGATGAGCGCCCCTAGCCCAAGTATCGCACCTCCTATAATAGCAAGCTCCGGCGTGTACGAAAGGACGACGCTGCCAGCTGTAGCAAGGGGCGCGGGATCGAATTGGAGCGACGTCCAGTTGACCACAGCGAGCGCCGTGAAGCCTACGGCTATATAAAAAAAGGTTACAATTGCCATACCAATGATCATTCCTTTCGGCAGCGTCTTCGTCGGATCCTCTATTTCACCAGAGGGGATGACTGCCAGCTCAAATCCCGTATATGCCCAAAAAATGATAATCAGCGCTGGTCCGAAATTGCTAAAGCCAAGCGGGGCAAATGGTGTAAGGTTCGAAGCTGCTGTGCCTGGGTGAACGACCAAATAGATGAATCCTGCGACGATCAGCAGCAGTAGTGGGCCTAATTTTCCGATGGTAAGCACATCATTAACCCGTCCAGCACCCTTTACCCCCCGCAGATTTATGTACGCGATAACAGCGACAAAAACGATTTTTATGATGTCGCCCTGAAGCACCGTGAGCGAGGGCACGAAATACGCAAGATACCGCACGAACGCGACCGGCATTACGGCAAGCCCGGCAACTTCGGCAATCCAGAGCGGCCAGCCCACTAAAAAGCCGGCAAAGTTCCCCCAAGCCTCGCATACATATGCAAACGCACCCCCCACTTTAGGAACAAGAGCCGCAGCGTCTGCGAAGCTTAATGCTATAAGTATCGCGATTACCCCGGCAACGATAAAAACAACGATGCTTGCGGGTCCGAGATAGGCACTGGCCAATGCCGAGACAATGAAGATATCCGCGCCTATGGCAGTGCCAACTACGAGATTTGTAACGTCGAAGAGGTTCAGTTTTTTCGAGCTAGCGCTGTTTTTTACTGCCATTTGTGTCCCTCAGCAGCTACGACTTTTATTCTTTGAGCTCTTTCTATTTGGATTTATGCTGCTTTGTTAAGTCCAACAGAATGAACCTGCGTGTGAGCGCTGTTCTTGTTAGCTAATCACTTAGCCGTCATCTCTTGCGAATCCGAGGTGACTCGCTCGCAAAAATAAAACTCCTGCCGCACTCGAGCCAAGGATGTGAGCCCACGCCGGCAACTCCCTATCAGATCGTCAAGAAGACTGAGCAGATACTTTGATGATACAGCGTAGAATTAGAGACCGGCTATTCAACAATCGGTTGAAGCTGCTCTCTAATTCGACTGATCTCTTCTTCTGATACGCCTGTCTCCTCGAAGATGGCGAGTAAGGTGTTAAGGGCATCGCCCTGTATGACGAAGTTGTCCACTGTTCTATATCGCGTCGTCATAAGCGTCGTCCGTATGCCCTCGCGTGCTCGGGTTATGTAGTTCTCCCGAAAGAAGGCAATATCGAGATCGCTAGTCCCGCTGCCGGTTATTAGAAGCATCGTTTTGTCGCCGTAACAGTGACTTATGTCCCTCAGCAGAACACATCCAGAAGGAGTTGGTAGTAAAAGCACGTTGCCAAAGTGCTTTTCGTAGTAGTCCTGAAGAAGGACGAGGTGCCTTTCCAACGCAAGCAGCGCCGCCTTTTCATCCGATTCAGCAAGAATGAAGAAATCGGCGGGAAAACCGACCTTCCGCCAATCGATTTGAATCGTATATCTTGTGAGAACTGCTCGCGTCTTAAGACGTTTGATATGGTAAGCGGCAGCGTTGCCATCGCTGAGGCCGAGACGTTCGGCCAGCTCCACGTTCGAAGTCTTTGCGTTCCCAAGGAGCGAAAGCAAGATTATGAGTTCCTTTTCGTCAAGGGCTACCCTCTTTGCAAGCGCCTGCGCCAGTCTCTGAACGTGGGGCGATCTCGAATCTGGTTTCTCAAACTCCTTACTTTGCTTCATATTCGTGGGCAACTTCCTGAAACGCCGCGAAGCTTAGTACTCCGCTTAACGCGTTTGTATTTATAGGTAGCTTTTGCCAGCTGTGCGCTTATCGTCAGCTTAAAAAAGCTAATGCTCGAGATCGACGATCACGCATCAGAGGTTTTAGGTTGCCCCAGCACGACGCGTGCAACGTGCTTTAAATAAGTGCAGCACTACCTCACACTGATGCTCACAAAGCGGATCATCCCCTGTCTTGACGTGAAATATGGCGACGGCAACAGGGCGCTAGTTGTAAAAGGAATTGAGTTCGTTTCGCTCAGAGAAGCTGGCGACCCGGTGGAGCTCGCTAAGCGTTATGATCAAGAAGGCGCTGACGAATTGATCTTCCTCGATATCACCGCCTCACACGAGCATCGAAAGACAATGCTCGACATCGTTAAAGATACCGCGGATCAAGTATTTATCCCATTTTGTGTCGGTGGCGGCGTACGGACTCTCAATGATGTCATTGAGACGTTGCGGTCTGGCGCAGACAAGATAGCGATCAACACTGCTGCCGTCAAGAACCCACACTTCATCACGCACGCAGCTGAGACGGTTGGTTCGCAGTGCATTGTTTTAGCCATAGATTGCAGGCGTAATACGGACGTCGAAAAAGGGCAGCACCTGGTACCCCTCGAAGATGGCACCCTGGCGTGGTACGAGGTGGTGATCTACGGGGGAAGAACCCCGACTGGCATCGATGCGATTGAGTGGGCGATACAGAGTGAACGGCTCGGCGCAGGCGAAATCATGCTTACGAGCATGAACAGAGATGGCACAAAAGACGGGTATGACATTCCTATCACGAAGGCGATATCAGAGGCCATCGACCTTCCGATAATTGCCTCTGGCGGTGCCGGGACAGCTGAGCATATCTATGATGGTTTTGTCTATGGAAAAGCAGATGCATGTCTCGCAGCAAGCATTTTTCATTTCAAGGAGATATCCATAGCTTCTTTGAAACAGTATTTGCAGGCGCGAGGCATTCTAATGCGCATTTAAGCGCTGTGCATATGCGCTGTGAGGATTAGATGTCTCAGTTCGTCGTTACTGCTTTTCGCCTCTCAGATAGCGCTGCGCCAACGCAGCATAGCTTTTTGCATTGGCCTCTATGAACCGAAGCTGCTCAGAGGTTACCGGCTTAACAACTTTTCCCGGAACGCCTAAGACAAGGCTATGTCCTGGTATTTCTGTGCCTTCTGTCACTACGGTGCCTGCACCGATGATGGAACCCTCTCCTACTTTTGCGCCGTCGAGCACGATCGCACCGATTCCAACCAAACAGGTACCCTCGATTTGTGCGCCGTGGACGATTGCCCCATGTCCTATCGTAACCTGGTCTCCGACCCTGGTCTCAACCCCTTCACTTACGTGGATGATCGCGTTGTCCTGAACGCTCGTATTTCGACCGATTTGAATTAGAGCCATATCACTCCTCAAAACCGCGCCGAACCAGACACTTGAACCTGGAGCGATCCTTACATTTCCGATCACAGTCGCAGTCGGCGCAATGAACACACCTTCAAAGTTGCTTCTCATCAGTTCCCTCTCAGTTCTTTGGTACCCGTGATGATCCGTCTTAACGTCCAAAAAGGCAACTAGTACCCTAGTACCATATATTAAATACCTGCTAACTATGACCGAGGATTATGGCTTCCGTCGCGATCGGTGGGACATTTGACGTGCTTCACGACGGCCATAAAGCGCTCCTGAAAAAGGCCTACATACTAGGCGACGTAATTATTGGCCTTGTTTCAGATGAGATGGCAAGAAAAAAAGGCCACGTGGTTAACACTTACCACAGCCGCAAAAAATCAGTAACCCGTTATATAAAGGCGCTAACTGGGGCTGATCCACTGATCGTGGCACTTAATGATCCTTACGGGCCAGCTCTAGAACAGGCGTTTGACTATATCGTTGTCTCCCCTGATACCCTTCCTACAGCAAAAGAGATTAACGCACTCAGATCGCAGCGCGGACTCGTACCGATAAAGATTACATGTGTCAATTTTGTGCTCGCGCAAGACGGAAAACCGATATCCTCAACCCGAATTCACAATGGTGAAATCGACGCGCACGGGGTGCTTCTGTGAAGGTTGCTGTCGGTTCTCACAACCCGTTGAAGAAACAGGCAGTTTATAACACGTTCACGAGAGTTTTTGGAGAGGTCGAAGTCGTTATGCACGGCGTCGATTCAGGCGTCCCGTCGCAGCCGAAAGGTTATGACGTAGTGATGGGCGCCCGCCAGCGAGCAGAACGTTCTTGTGCCTCTGTTTCAGACGCGCACTTTGGCGTTGGTATTGAATCCGGTCTGTTTGATGTTTTTGGCGCCGAACTCGACGTGCAGGTCTGCTCGATCTTTGATGGAGCGCGGCACACGGTCGGTACTTCTCCAGGATTTACCTATCCGGCCAGAGTGCTCGATCAAATTGAAGCAGGACGAGAAGTCGGCCACATTATGGAAGAGCTTTCCGGGATAAAACGAATAGGACAAAAGATTGGTGCAGTCGGCTATCTCTCGAAGGGCCTAATCGAAAGGACACACTTCACTGAGCTCTGCGTGATCATGGCACTGATCCCGAGAATGAACAGCGAGCTCTATGGCTTATAGCAGACTAATGGACTATCCTGGTTCCAACTCTTTTGCCCGCGATAACATCGAGCAAGATTGGAGGCTCACGTCCGTCGATGACGACTGCGGATATCTTGGAACGTTCGATAATCTTCGCTGCAAGCGGGTCGATTACGGATTTTGATCCGGCCTTCATCTCGTCAGACATGACGATCTTGACGAGCTCGTCAGTCGTGACTTCATCTAATTTCTTTGCATTCTTGTCAATATAGGGATCAGCGGTATAGACGCCATCAACTGATGTTGCTATCACGAGAAGATCGGTCTGGACATATTCAGAGAGTATCGCTGATACGGCATCTGTTGTCTGTCCGGGAGCTACGCCCCCCATAACGACCACTTTGCGTGAGTACATCGCCGTTTCAGCTTCTCGGTAATCGTGCGGGATGTCCTGAAATGCAGCACTTGACAACGCTGATATCAGCAGCAGGGCGTTGACGCGCGAAAGGGCAATGCCAATAAGGTCGCATACCGCTTCGCTCGCCCCCAAAGAGCGGGCAGCTTGAATGTAATCCCGAGCTGCCTTTCCCCCTCCGGTCACTACAAGAACGGTGTTTTCCTTTGCCAGCTCCTCGATGACTTTAGAATACTCCAAAAATTTTTCCTGCGAGAGCGTAGGAGCGATGACTGACCCGCCAACGGAAATTACTACTTTCATCTGCTTATCAATACTAAAAAAAGGTTATAAGTTTATTCCCTGTGATAAAAAACCCCCACGGGCTCTTTCTAATTATAGATTCAAGTGTGAAACAGCGAGGTTTCAAACGAGGGTGCGCGCGGTTCTGCTAATAGCTGTAACGCTCTTCCAGCCACGGATCGCCCCGGTTGTGATAGCCGTGCGATTCCCAGAATCCACGTCTGTCTTTAGCCATAAACTCGACGCCGGTCACCCATTTAGCGCTCTTCCAAAAGTAGAGGCGCGGAACGATAAGTCTAACGGGGTAACCATGTCCAGCGGTAAGGGCCTCCCCATTATGCTTCATAGCAAAAAGCACGTCAGGTTGGAGAAAATCATTCAACGATAGATTAGTTGTAAAGCCTTTTTCAGCGTGAATCAAAACAAACTTGGCTTCAGGAAGTACCGTTGAAAGGTCCGTAATTACTTGGGCGCTTACCCCTTCCCAGTAGTTATTTAGTTTTGACCACCCCGTGACGCAATGGATGTCGGAAAACACTTTCGCTTGAGGAAGCGAGCTGAATTGTTCGAAGTTCAGCTTCTGCTCTTTTTCTACTAATCCAGAGATAGCAAACGACCATTTGGATATGTCAACTCGAGGGATTGAGCCATAATGCAACACGGGCCAATTGTCGGTTTCCTGTTGGCCTGGTGGGATTCTGTCGCTTCTGTTGGTATCCAGACTTTGAACAACGTGCTCGTCTTTCATTGCGCACACTTTTTTGGACTTTCTCTAAACGTCACAGCCGACGGCATTCCTGTGGTGTGGCTGAGTGTCTGAACTACAATCTTCGTTGCTGCGCGGCTCGCTGCCGCGCTCATCGCGGACTCAACTCGTTACTATTTTCGTCGTTTGATTCTCTCTGCCGCCTTCCCTGCCGCATCGCGGACATCGGGATCCTTGTCTTTGAGAAGCTTTCTTAGTGGCTCGACCGCGCGCTCGTCACCTATTTCTCCGAGGCTTTTTGCCGCCCTCATCTTAATATCTGGGTCTTTATCGCCTAACATCGAAATGAGGGGTTCGACAGAAGCGGAGCCGATTTTCACTAAGGCATCGGAGGCTCTCCATCGAACTCCCTTGCTCTGGTCTTTGAGATCCTCGAGCAGGAACTCCACCTCGTTAATCCCGCAAGCGTCACCGAGCCCGCAAATCTCACCTATTGCTTGAGCAGCTTTTTGACGAACGATTTGATTCTCGTCGTTCATATCCTCGATGAGAGGTTCCAACGCTTTCGCATCGCCTATCCCCCCTAACGCAGTTGCAGCTTCAAGCCGAACGTAGTACTCTTTATCCTTTAGAGCGTTGATAAGCGAATCTATCGCCTTCGGGTCACCAATCTCCCCTAGCGCTTCCGCCGCGCACTCTCGAACGATCATCTCCTCGTCGCTGAGGGCTCCGATTAGAAGATCGACCGCACTGGCAGACTTAGCTTTTCCGAGGGCCAAGCACGCCATTTTCCTTTTATCGGGATTCTCATCTTTCAAGTCATTAAGTAGCAATTCTATTTCCTTATCCTCGTTCGTTGTTCCTTTTGGCATATCTACGTCTCTCCCCGCCCGCAACTTGTTCACGTCAGCGACAGGCACTTGCATATGAATCTCAAACTTTCAGTGTCTTATTAAGTCATATATAGTTGCTACGCCTCCTTCTCGGGGCGGCTGGCGCGCTGAGATTGTGACCAGGGCCAAAGCGTCTGCGGTTACCAGAAGATATATCACTAAAAGCAGTAACCTAAGCTTTGAAGTATACGGACGCAAGATTAGGCCAATGCCTAACGTTGTTGTGTGACTTCGTAGGCGACGTTGCGCCTGATTGCTGAAGAGACAAAGGGAGGCTCAACTGACCAGCGGAGGGTTGATCTCAAGAGGGAGAACTGATGGAGACGAAGTTAGCGGTCAGAGACGTTATGACGAGAACTGTTGTGACAGCAACTCCCGATATGAGCGCTGCACAAGCCGGAAAGAAGATGGTGGAAAACAGAGTTGGCAGCGTCATAATCGTTAAAGAGGGGAGACCAGTAGGCATTGTCACTGAAAGCGACATGGTCGCGAAAGTGATCTTCAAGAACGTAAAGCCAAGTTCCATAAAGCTCGAACAGCTCATGTCAAAACCACTCATCACAACGAAAAGCAGCGATGATATCCACGACGCCGTGCTTATGATGGCCCAGAAAAAGATACGTCGTCTCCCTGTGATCGACGGAGATGAACTCGTAGGGATCATTACCGATGCGGATGTTATCCAGGTCTCTTCTGAGATTAACCAGATTCTCGACAATTTGATCGAGATGAATAGAGAGAGCGTCCTCGACCGTCGGGACGTCATCATGACGCAGGGTGAGTGTGAGGAGTGTGAAGAGTTCTCAGAGGACCTGCGACAAGAGGGGGGGCGCCTCAAATGTCCGAGGTGTCGCGGCTCTACCTCATCCGGCGTTTGCGAGATCTGTGGAGAGTTTTCTGACGTGCTCGAATATGCTGACGGTAGCGTCTTATGCGAATCGTGCTGGGAGACCGTTCGATGACGCTTCAGCTAATGTCGCCCCCAGTCACGGTTCGTGAGGACGCCTACGTCACCCACGTCCGCCAGCTTATGCGAGACGGTCATCGGAGCCTGCCGGTCGTTGACAGTCAAAGCCGCGTAAAGGGTATGGTGATACTGACCGATATCATCAAAGTGACGTCAACGAAATCTGACGTCACGGTGATCGGTTTCGTCCGGGAGACTGGTCTCGCCAATTCTGACTTTGCTCCGCTTGATGTGGCAAGAATATTTGCGACGACGGGGTTCGATGTTCCCGTAGTGAAATCGCAAGAAGACTACACGATTATAGGTGTGATTGACTCAGCATTATTGCTCAACGCTTTGAGTTTTGATAAGAAGACCACGATTGATGCGGTGATGACAAGCGCCGTTCGAACCTGTGATGCGACTGACCCTGTATCGAAGGTATGGCTTAATATGGCACAATACGGGTTTTCAGGCTACCCGGTGGTGAAGAAAAGACGCCTTATCGGGATTGTTACGCTTCAAGATATTCTTAAAGCAGGCCACATTAGGCTTGAGCGCGAGGATGAGAGAGGAGGCGGAAGGGTTCATTCACCTGCCGTCGAAAAGGTCATGAGGACTCCCGTTATCACCGTCGCGTCGGACTCGTCCATCTGGGAAGCCGCGAATCTCATGAAGCAGTATGCGATTGGACGACTGCCGGTGGTCGAAGATACGAAGCTGATTGGCATAGTAGATCGACAAGATCTGGTGCGAGCCATAATCTGATAGCTGCAGGCGGTACAATGCTACGAGGAAACAAACGACAGAAGAGAGCACAAAGTGACTTTAGCGGCAAATCGGACCGCGGGAGTCTCAACTTCAAAAGCAAGTTGTCCCAGCACGACGGCGACATTATGACGGTAGCAAAGCGAGATGTCGTCCAAATACCCCCCACGATGACCATCATGGGCGCAGTCAAAACGATGGTCAAGTACCGATTTCGGCGCTTACCTGTGAGCGATCCTGGAACAAACAGGCTTATGGGGGTAGTCACCGTCATGGATGTGGTAAATTTTCTCGGCGGTGGCGACAAGGCCCAGATAATCGAGAATAAGCACAGAGGAAACTTGTTATCGGCGATAAACGAAGAGATTAGCTCAATAATGGAAGAAGACGTTATCACCCTCCACGAGGGGGATTCTATCGAAGATGCCATCAAAATGATGTTACGGGGAAATGTGAGCGGTTTCCCCATAGTCGATGAGGAGAGCAAGGTAATAGGGATCGTGTCTGAACGTGATTTCGTGAGCCTAGTCGCTAACATTATAACGGGAAAGAGAGTTGCCGATTTTATGAGTCGCGACGTTGTCAGTGTGCGACCAGACACCAAGGTCGAAGATGCTGCACGAGTGATGATTTCAAACGATTTTCGTCGGCTCCCTATTGTTCATGAAGGAGTAATGATAGGCGTCGTGACAACGTCAGACATCGTTAATTATCTTGGAAGCGGCGAGGTCTTTGAGAAACTTGTAACAGGTAACATGCACGAAGCGTTCGACGTGCCGATTAAGATCATAGCGCGGGAGGCGCCAGTCACAGTAGAACCGGACCTAGATCTGGGAGAAGCAGCAAATCTCATGATAGCACGCGACGTAAGCGTGCTCCCGGTCGTAGTCGACGGAGCCCTCGCTGGTATAGTCACTGAAAGAGATTTTCTTAGCGCGATCGTTGAGTAAATACCTCGAAGAAGAAGACGCAGCGTTAATCACGGCTACTGAACAAACAAGCAGATTCTGATTCGTCCGCGTCGAATAGCGAGCTCAAACATCATACGCCACTAGCTCGTGCTCATGGAGATACTTAAGCAGGGCGTCTAATATCTCATCACAAACATCCTCTTCATCAGCTATCTTTTCGATCACGACGTAGTTCCCAACATCCTCTCGCGCAATTTCGAGATAACGCCCCCTTATTGTGATGAGAGCAGTCTCGTTCTCAAAAGTACTCAGCCCATTGTCCCGCTTTTTGATAAGCGTCAGCGCCATATCCGTAGGCCAGTTTATAATGAAACTGATGTCGGGCTCCGGTGCGAATTCTCGATTAGCCTCTAATACGTCCTGCCACGGTCTGCTGTCTGCCTGATACGCTGCGGTTGATAAGAAATACCTGTCCATCACAACGATCCTCTTTTCTGATAGAGCGGGCGCTATATGCTTCTCTACATCGTGTCGTCGATCAGCCAGAAACAAATCTATTAGTTCGCCGCTAGTTCTCGAGACGCTCCGCTGAAGCTTCCGACGTATTAGTTTTGCCTCAGGGGTTTCATTAGTTGGCTCGAAAAAGCGAATAGCGTCGAATCCAAGGGCTTTCAGTCGGTCGACCAATCGTACTGATTGCGTCGTCTTCCCTACGCCATCAATCCCCTCTATAGCAACGAGAATTCCGCGATTTAGGCAGTGCTTCATGATTGAAAAACATTCGTAAACTCAATAGCAAATCGCTCGACTTGCTGCTTGGGGATCGCGAAACTTGCCCGGACATACCTGTCTGCGTACCTTCTAGTGGTGTACTCAGCTTCCCTGATGAAAAAACCGCGTTTCAACATTTCGCCCGCGACGCTCTCAGATGTCTTTCCGGTGCCCGAGATGTCGATGACGAACATACTTCCCTGTGACGGGTACACCGGGAGATATGCACCTTCAATTTTAGCTACAGCATCCCTTATGATGACTTGATTTGCCTTTATGGATTCGACCACCTTCGGGAGCCAATCGAGCTTTGTCTTGAGGGCTGCAATTCCTGCAACCTGACTAACTACAGATGTTCCGAGATCGTTTATCTTGTAATGGGCTATTTGCTGTATAAGCTCGTTCGTAGCGATATGAGCGCCCAACCGCAACCCAGCAAAACCGCAGTTCTTGGAAAAACTGTAGATGGTTACTGTACCTTCAGGATAAAAGCCTGCAGCAAGAGTATGGAGTGTTGCCACGTCGCGGTACGTGACGTCATTCAACACATAAATGCCGGCGTCTTGGGCGATTTCGCAGAAAGCTTTGACTTCCTTGGCAGTATAGGTTATACCCAGCGGGTTCAGGGGGTCAACAAGGGCCAGAAGTTTTGTTCGCTCATCCGTCACCTCATTTACCATATCAGGCGTCAGTTTGTATGCATTGTCCGCAGAGTAAATCGGTAGGTCAAGAACTTTGGCTCCGCACAGCTCAGCAAACCTGTGAATAACATAGTAACCTGGATCTGTCGAGATCATGACGTCACCAGGATGCAAGAGGCTGCGGGTCACTTGGTAAAGGGATTCTGTACCGCCCTCCGTTACGTGCACTCCGTGATCTGAGCTTAAACTCAAATCTTCAAGAATTAGCGCCCGCAACTCCTCAAATCCGTACGGTGGAGGGTATTTGTGATATTCCTCTTTGTCTATCGAATCCACCATAGCCCGCTTGATCGCTGCTGGTGTGGGAAAGTGGTTGGTATTTTGACCCATCCATACGATCGAATCATCGTCGTAAATGCTTTGAAAAAATTGATTTTCACTGTTGAAATCGGTCACTTGAATCACACCGCAAATCAGCAAGATCACAGAGCCGCTAGCGATTAGGCGCTACTGTCATACCCGGTTCAGCTTTTAAAAGCGTTGTGGTTAACCAGATGCACCAGTAAAAAAGCCCACAAAGTCGTTTTCGATTTTGTTGGTGCCGGAGTGGTTAGCGCAAACGCATTCGTAGCTCAGGCGCCTCCCGTCTGCAAAACTAGAACAAGCTTTCTTTGACGGATCGCCTTGCAAATCGCGTCCCGTTCAACGCTTCCAAACGATAATCTTCTAGCAATACCCTAAAAGTCTCGTCCAAGGGAACTGACAGAGAGATTTCCTTAGTCCTGCCATATCGGCCTTTGCTGACTACTTTCGTACTGATTATCCCCAGCAAATCGAGCTCCATTATGAGGTCGGTGATTCTCCTTTTGGTCAACACATCAAGTTCTATTTGTCTGCAAAGTGTCTCGTACACTCGATTTACTTCACCTGTTGTGGCGCTCCGCGCTCCGTTTTGCTGAAGCGCGATTATGCTGTAAAGAACTAGCTTTGCTTGGGTGGGGAGTGTTCGTATGACTTCTGCGACCCGGTTCAGTTCTATCCTCATCTGAGCGGTTCGAACATGTTCCTCTTTAACGCTATCAGCATTTACGCGCTCAGCGAATTCTCCAGACACTCGCAGCAAATCGAGTGCGCGTCTCGCGTCCCCGTGCTCCTGAGCAGCCAATGCAGCACACAGAGGAATGACTTCTGGATTCAAGGCGTGTTCCTTAAATGCCAAGCGCGCTCGTTCTTCGAGAATGTCCCGTAGTTGATTTGCGTCGTACGGCGGAAATATAATCTCTTCTTCAGCAAGCGAACTCCTGACTCTAGGGTCAAGATACTCGGTAAACTTCAGGTCGTTGGAAATGCCAATAAGACTTACCCTAGTATTTGTGAGCTCGAGATTTATTCTAGACAAATTATAAAGCACGTCGTCGCCACTTTTACGGACCAGCTTATCAAGCTCGTCAAGAATGATTATTACGCTTCCGGCTTGAGCGTCGAGTGCTTCAATGAATTGTGAGTAGACTTGATCTGTGGGCCACCCTGTCATTGGCACATCCTTGTCAAATTGACGAGCCAAATATGCAAGGACGCGGTATTGGGTGTCGACCACTTCGCAATTTATGTATGCGATGTTGCAAGGAACTCCCCTAGATGCGCCGACTTCCGTTAGTTCTCTTCCCACATATTTGGCACAAGCCGTTTTCCCTGTGCCGGTTTTGCCATAAACAAGAATATTAGAGGGGGTTTCGCCTCTGAGCGCGACAACCAGAATAACAGCTAGCGCGTTGAGTTGGTCGCGCCTGTGCGGTAAGTAGCTCGGCGTATAGGATGGTCTCAATACTTCTTTATCTTTGAAAACGGGTTTGCTTTCTAGAAGATTGTCAAAGAGTCCTTCCAACTTTTTGCCTCCCATTTGGACAAAGGGCACGAATGCTTGCTGGAGGCACTGCTTTCTTCGCAAAAGATAACTGACTACTCAGGGCTATCCGCGCTGCTTACCGTTAAGTGGAAACGTAAGTAAATAAACTTTATGATTTCTACACTTCAGTTTCCAGTGCAGTATAACCACTGTTTCCTATGGAAAAGGCCAATATTTCCACTGTAACCTCCTGTGACTGGTGTCAACATCGTATCTCGAGTGATCTTACACATATATCGGTCGTTATCTAATAGCATTAAAAATCTTTTCTTTTTGTTTTTAAAACACTTTTTAAGGGTTAATTCTTAGTAGCTCTAAAAGTTGTTTCGTACAGATGTTGATACTCAGTGCTTCTGTTGAGCATACCTTTGTTGCCTTTGGAAACACTTCTAACGGCACCCCATGTTTTCTACTGTAAATGAAAAAATCGGATGTGATGATATTAATGGTAATAAAAAAATAGGATGTTGTAGGGGTAACAATCATTTAATATATAAATCTTTTTATTAATTCGCGCGGATAATTGTGATTCAAGGATCGTGGAAGTGCAAGCAGGGGGTGTGGGTAATCCAAATGTTACAAAATGAAGAATAGCTGCTACCCAATAGCTTGAAAACCTGTTATCAATCCAAAACAACCAGCGAGCATCATATCGCCTCCCGGGACCGCGAAATATGGGCTTAGTCGGGAACTTTTCATAATTTCGCGTAGAGGCCCTATCACAGTTATGTGAAATCCTCGCTCCCTGGAGGCGCGGTTTATTTCGTAGAATCCATCTTGATTTATGTAGCAGCCGTGCCCGCCATCTTCAAAAACCCATTCCTGCGTTAAATTGCCATCCATGAAGAGCGAAAGAAGATAGTCAAGTTTATGTGTGTTTAGCATGGAGGTGTGATGTTCAAACATGCCAACAACCTTTTTTTCATAGAGCATCGCTGCGAGAGTATGACCATTTCCGATATTCACTATAATATGCGGTTCGTACGCGCGCTTCGCCACAACATCATCGTACAGTGCGCCGAATATCGCTGCCGGACCAGTATCCATCAAGAGAATTCTCTCCATCCTCTCTTTCTTTAATGTCCGATATACCGCTCTTAGTCGCGTCAGATAATCTGGAATCTTGCCATCGAAATAGGCAAAGCTAGCCAGCTTGCCGCCTTTTTCGATCAAGTTCTTGAGGTGTTCAAAGCGAAAAATCCTGTTGCTGCCGTAGCTCTCGCCGTGATCTTGGCACGCGACAGCGCAAACTGTGGGCAAATTGACGTCGAATTGTTGAAGTGCAGACCGCAACGCATGCACATCAACATCCTTCATCTCTATTTGGACGCAGTCTTCTCGCGGGCTTCTATCTGCGATCTGCACCCCCCACGAACTGACTTTGTTAAGGTCATCATTCAGCGTCTTTGCAGCGAGCGGCGTGGCGAATACCGAATAGCCACCTTTCAAGTGCGCGCGTATAGCGGCGCTGCTAGGTCCACCTCCCATTGTCTCTCCGTGCAGGAAGAGACTGCGGCCGTGTGCCGTGGCAGCTTCAACCCTCTTGGCGACTATTGCCGTTTGCGAGGGCATCACCATTTTTACGCTATTCTCAATTACTACGTTCGTATCGTAGAGGAGCAGATCTTGGGTTCCTTTGCCGACGTCTAACGCGAGGATACGCATGAACTAGACGTTAGACGACTTTTCTTATTACGTTTGTCAACCATGAACCAATTTTTTTGAAAGGCGCACATCTTCGAGTCAGAGATGCTATATAATAATCAATTCAATCCTCGCATATGCAACGCAAACGGGCGCGGAACCCTCATAAGGTCGGTGCAAACAAAAGTTATGAGGCCGCCGTAATCTCGATTAGCACTTCTAGATTTATGAAATATGGGAGCGTTAAAACGCCGGAAGAGGCTGAAGACATATCCGGACGAATCATTATTGACCTCTTGGAAAATGCTGGCCACAAGCTGCGTCTCTATACCCTAATCTCGGATGAAGGACGATCAATTACTGAAGCCGTAAAGACCGTTGTTAATGACGTTGATGTGATCATCACGACAGGAGGTACGGGACTCGCGCCCCGCGACGTAACGATTGAGGCCGTTCAACGGATGATTCAAAAAGATATTCCGGGCTTTGGTGAGCTATTTAGGCTCATCAGCTACGACGAAGTCGGCTCTTCAGCTATGCTCACCAGAGCCTCAAGCGGTATTATGGAAAAAACAGCTATCTTTTGTCTTCCAGGCTCTCCAAACGCCGTAAAGCTCGCGATGGAAGCGCTAATCTTGCCCGAACTTCAGCACATCTTGCTTCACGTGTCGGAAGGGTAGTCGCCGTGGCAGTACGTTTTAAAACGACCTCACAAAGGAACGCTTTCATTCGAGGGTCGCGTGCTTCCTCTTCAAATCCTCCTCACTCTTTTTTGTTATCTCCATGAGGGCGGCTATCACACCATCCAGAAAAATCATCGTGCTTATTTCGAACATTGTTCCAAGTGGAGCAAACGAGATATGCGAGCCGATAACCTGCCGCTCCATAAAGTCCATTCCGCTTACCTTGGTACGTCCTTTGACGATTACAGTGGTATCGGAAATGGTTCCAAGAGTCGAGTCTCTATTTGACGTTATTGAAGTAAGTCGCGTACCTTTGGCCTTTGCAAGGGTGCTCATCTCGTTGATAGACTTAGTCTCTCCAGAGCCTGAAATGGCGATAAGAAGATCATCCGTTTCGACGGCGGGGGTTACGGTCTCTCCGACTACGTAAACGTTGAGCCCCAAATGCATCAGTCGCATTGCGAAGCCCTTGACGACCAGTCCCGATCTCCCGGCACCCATGACAAAAACTCGTTTTTTGTTCTGAAGTGCGCTTAAAATGTCACTAACCAGTGAATTGACTTCCGCATAGTCTAGTTCATCAGCTATAGTCTGAACGTTCGCGGCGATCACTTTCATAGCTGATTTGACGTACTCTTCCGGCTTTTGTGGTGGGGGGTTCTTCATAAATTCAAACCGTCTGCGGCGACAAACGGCTTATATCTTCCGCTGTTCTGATTGTCGAGCTTTTCACTCAAAGCGCCTGTCTGGGCCTCTCGTTTTGTGCAGCAATCTTTAACTTTCAAACGCTTCGATAAGGCTTTTCGACCTCTTCAAATGCGAGTCTGCATAACAAGTAAGCAATTGTTGATTCAGCCCCGAGGTTTTGATTTACGCCTTCTTGGAGTGACAAACCGTCAAAACAACCTCCTGTGGCCTCGTCATAGATGGGGGAGTTTAAAAGATTATTGCCAGTGAACCAGCTAAAGCCCGTGCGCGCGTTTTCGTAGTACTCCACCTTGCCGGTGATTCGGTAGGCGTCTAAGAGCGCCTCGACAAGTGCTCCGACATCAATCGCCTGTTCATCGCCGATGGCCCTATGTTGACCGCGGACGTACCAGCCGTCATTTCCTATCACGTTTATCGCACCTTTGGACGTAATTACTTCGTCCCATAGAAAATGCAGTGTGCTTTCGCCGCACGAAAGCAGTGGTGGCTCACCAAGGGCGTCGTAGGCTAGGAGCATCGCCTGGGGCAATCGGGCGTTTGAGTATGACATAAAATCTTCAAACCACTCCCAATCGGGGGCTCGCGCACTCTCGTAGTAACGCAGGATTTCAGCTGAAAGCGCTCTGATCCTTTCTTGTGCATTGTGAACTAAGGCTCTCGAATGATAGAACCCTAAAAGGGAGTAGGCAACCCCTCGTAGCGACAAGCTGCTTGTCGCGTGCTTCGCTGCCTGTTCAAATATGACCCGGGCGGCTTCTCGGACGCCCCTCGGAAGACTCAAACTGCCGAAGACGTACCCGCAGGCCCAGACCGTTCTTCCTAAGACATCATCTGCGCTTACCGAATCGAGAAAGTCTCGTTGGTAGCTCATAAAATTGTGCATCGTGCCGTCGTCGTTTTGCGCGTGAAATGTGAAGGCCAGGTAAGTCCTTAACAAGTCAAAAATCGACTCATCTTTGAACAAGTTGTAGTGTTTTGCGGTCACAAGCAGGGCTCTGACGTTGTCGTCAGTACAGTAACCTTCAAATCGGTTCGGAATTGCGTATTTTGCGTGTTGAAGTATTCCCGTGCAATCGGTTAGCGTCTTGATATGCCTTAACGTAATAGGGGGGAGCAGGCTATCACCTTGAAGTCGTTTGTCTGATTCGTCATATATATGGCTGTTGTTGCCGATCGCAGGAATAAGAGCACGCGGGCTCGCAGCAAAACACGCATCGCGTCCCGCTTATTTTTGTAGGAATCGCCAGTTTTATATGTAGGGTCGCATTACTAGCGTAACGCGTCCAGTGACTTCTGGTTTAATCGGCTTACAAATGCAGCATTCGAAATTGGTCTTTAATCCGTTGTTGTTTGCGGCTGTCGCTCTGATTTTATTCGCTACTATGGCGATCCCGGCGAGCGCGGCAGACCTTACAGTGGGTGCCCAAGGGCGGTTCTCTACCATTCAGCAAGCGGTGGACGCTGCAAAACCAGGGGATACCGTGCGCGTCGCGCCAGGCACGTACACTGAGAACGTCGTGGTGAACAAGCAGCTGACGATCACAGCCATAAGCGGGCGACCCACCGTGCAAGCGGCCGATCCGAGCAAAGACGTCTTCCTGTTATCAAGCCCTGGTGTGCGCATCGACGGCTTGACGATTACAGGCGGGGCGTCAGGCGTAGAGATTCAAGGGGTGTCGAAGTGCGTCGTGACGAATGTCATCGCACAGGATAACGTGCGAGCGGTATATCTCGCAAATAGCACGCAGAATGAGATCAGTAACAGCAATCTTGCTGGCAATGGCTACGGAGTGTATGGCGACGGCGCTTCAAACAATACCATATCCTCTAACGTCGCAACTGGTGAAAGAGGGAACGGTATCGCTCTTGGGGACGGCATCTTCTTGAACTACGGCGATTCGAATATAATCACGCGCAATAATCTGAGTGCAAATCACGTCTTCGGAATCTCCCTGTACACCTCAACTCGAAACATCATCTCTAACAACACCATGAGCGACAATGACAATGTTGGCGTCCGTCTCGGCCCGGGATCCAACAACAACACGCTTACCTTTAACACGATTGCTAGGAACGGCCAGATATCTCAACAAGTGTCAGAATCCTTCCCGACTTCCGGAATTCTGATCGTCAGTGCAACAGGTAACCAGATTTATCTTAATAACTTCATCAGTCAGCCAAACGCCATAGTAGGCGCGTCAGCCGCGATTTTGAACTCGCCGGAAAAAATGGTGTATACCTACAATAGTGTTGAGCAAACTGGTTACATGAGCAACTATTACTCTGACTACAACGGGACCGCGGCTCAAGGCAACGGGATCGGCAGCCAGCCCTCTGCTTATGGCGACAAGTATCCGCTCGTCCAGTCAGTGGCGAGCTATGGAAACATCATTCCAGCTAGCGCCGTCACCCCCACGCCATCTCCGACGGTGACCTCAACCTCGACCGCAACCTCTGGCAATCAAAGTGCCACAGGGACCAAACTTCCGGGATTCGAAGCAGCGTCTGCTGTAGCAGGACTCTCAATTGCTGTGCTCCTGCTGCTCAGCAGGAAAAGTCGAGCAAGATAGTCTGCCTGTTATCAGCATTTGTGTCTGCGCGCTTGATTTGTCGCGTCGTAACTGTCGCGTAACGCGAAGCTTTCCGGAGGAAGCATAGCGACCGAACCCGGTACTGTGCGCACCGAGCATTTTCGAGTTCGACCTCTGGGCGGGCACTTTGCTTTTGCAGCTGGAGATCGTATTACTGAAGTCTGTTGTTAAAAAACGGGTGACATTCAGAGCACAACATAGTGGGTGAAGCGTTCCCCAAAGCTGTGCAATAGAAACACTTTTTACGGCTGAAGTGTTACTATTATTGACAGAAGTATTACAAGTAAGGAGGTGGGTTAATGGACCAAGGACTAGTGCGCACGTGTATATCCCTCCCGGAGCGTCTTTTGGGTCGGTTTGACGAGATCACAAAAAAGCGCGGCTATTCTTCGCGCTCTGAGGGGATTCGGGACGCTATAAGGAACACCATCATTCATTATGAATGGATGAACGAGGTCGACGGAGTACGATTGGGGGTTATTTCGCTTCTTTATGAGCATAATCAGCGAGGGCTCGTCGACGACCTGGCTGAGATACAGCACGAGTACGCAGGTCTCATCATATCATCCGTCCACGTCCACTTGGACCACGATGACTGCTTAGAAACGGTCATACTACGAGGTGAAGGCAAGACCATCAAAGAGCTAACCGAGACGATAATGGCGCTTAAGGGCGTCAAATATGTTAAGCTTAACACCATATCGCCTGGCGCTAACTATCAGCAACCCCTATGATACCTGAGTGGATGAAAGAGGTCGAAATAGGCCCGTGTCAGTGTTGTGCCGTCAATGTCGGCAAGAAAAAGAGCTTTGTCGAGAAGTCGATTTCTGGCGCGCTGAGCTTCTTCCAGGATAGTCTTATCTCCGAGGGCTTTGCAAAACGTGATGGTTTGTTGCAAAGCCTTGATCCCCGCGTGAAGTTGGTCTCAGCTATCGTGCTCGTTGTGGCCGTGAGCTTGACGAGGGACATCCGGGTGCTATTCGCCGTTTACTTATTGACCTTGTTGTTCGCCTACCTCAGTAAGGTAGAAGTATTATTCTTTATCAAGCGCGTATGGGTATTCGTTCCTATTTTTGCGGGTATCATTGTCCTGCCAATTCTCTTCAATGTGTTTATGGCAGGCGATAGTTTGGTCACCGTCGCGACTCTCGGTGCCGGCGCGCACATTGGACCGATCGCGCTGCCTAGCACGATCTACATCACCAGACAGGGCACGATGTTCGCTATCACGTTCATCCTGCGAGTGGCTACGTGCGTCTCTATCGCCGTACTACTGTTTCTCACAACTCAACGTGACGTGCTCTTCAAATCGCTTCGGTCGCTTCGTGTTCCGAAGGTGTACGTCCTGACACTCGACATGTGCTACAGGTACATCTTTCTCTTTATGGATGTAGTGAGGGACTTTTTTACGGCTAAAAAGAGCAGGACGATTAGGAGTCTGTCCGTACGGGACGAGCAAAGGTGGGTAGCAGGCCGTGTTGGTTATATGCTCGTAAAATCGTTGGACATGAGTAACAAAGTTCACGACGCTATGGTCTCCCGGGGTTTTAATGGCGATGTGAAACTCTTGCACGACTATGCCGTGCATAAAAGGGACTACGCCGCGATCGCAACCGTGCTGACGTTCAGCTTGATGTTGGCGTTGATCTCTCAAAATATCATCAGAATCTGAATCTCACATAGGGCCATACCATGGAGACAATCTTCGACTTGCAAAACGTTTCTTACACGTATTTGGGAAAGTTCGAGGCGTTGAAGAGCGTGAACTTGACGATGACAGCAGGAGAGCAGATTTCGATCATGGGAGCCAATGGAAGCGGAAAATCTACACTCCTCTCCATACTGAATGCTCTGGTATACCCGACGTCAGGTGAGTTTTATGCGTTTGGTAAACCGGTGAGTGAAGAGGCGTTCAACTCGCTCGAGGACAATGAGTTCGGTCGCTATTTCCGAAAAAAGGTAGGCATCGTATTCCAGAACCCCGACATCCAGCTGTTCTCCTCCACAGTTTTCGACGAGATCGCTTTTGGTCCACTACAGCTAGGCCTGTCCAAAGCCGAAGTCAAGAAGCGGACTGAGGAGGTCATTTCGATGATGGGAATCTCCAGTTTAAAGGACCGGGCTCCACATACGCTGAGCGGCGGCGAGAAAAAGAAGGTATGCATCGCCTCGATACTTTCGATTAACCCCGACGTGCTATTGTTAGATGAGCCTACCGGAGGGTTAGACCCGCGCAGCCAATTGTGGCTTATTGAGCTTCTGCAGGATTTGGCTAAAGCGGGAAAAACGATTATCACGGCTACCCACGATCTAGACATCGTAGAACAGATAAGCACACGGGCCATTGTCTTCGGCGAGGATCATACTGTCAAAGCAGACTCCAACTGTGACGCAGTGATGAACAATCTTGAATTATTGACGTCCACAAACCTGATTCACAAGCATATGCACCGGCACGGTAAGCTAATGCACGAGCATCTGCATTCGCACGACGGAGAGAATCATCACGAGCATTGAATCGTAGAAACTACATTTTTTAGAAAGAGACTGCCTGTGGTGCAGGCAATGAGACGTGAATCTATCAAATTGTTATGATCTATTTTAGCTTTTTATCACGTAGAGCAAAAAAAGGTGAAGAATAATGAATAGACTTTCGACTATTCATTATTGGTTCACTATTCTATGTTGTGTCTCCCTTGTCTTTTGTTACTGCTTTTCCAATTAGGAATAATGCCGCTCCGCCGAGAACTACTCCTACGATTGCCGATAGGTAGTATCCCACGCTCTGGGCAGCGAAGGTATCCGACAAGCTCGGTAAGCCGTAACCATCAAGCGGGGCATGATAGAAACCGGACAGACTGGCGTAACCGGACGGGACATACCCTATTAGCTGCTGTAGCTCATCGATGCTCCATTCACCGTACGCAGTGCCACTTGCAAGCAAGCCGATGGGCACTAGTGCGATCAGTACCACGAATACTATCAGCAAATTTCTTAGAAGCTTATCCATGAATGTCACCTCGTGTCACGCTGGTGACGTTGTTCTAACGCCCTCTCTTTTCTCTACTGCCCGTTTGTAGTTGAATATAATCGTTGGATCAGTCCGTGCTATGTACCCAAAGGCCAATGCCGTAATGATTGCCTCTAGAATGCTGAAGAAAAACGCATGGCCAAAGAGCATCGCCGGCACAGTTATTCCGAGCCCGTAAGGCATGTAAAGCGGCACGCCGTCGGCAGTGTGCTCAAGTATGGGTTGGATGCCCATCTCAAAACCAGCGACGCCAGCAGCGACCGTCAAACCTAGCCATCCGCCGATCCCCGCTCCCAGGACTCTTCGCCTTGAGGTAATCTCTGTTTTTCCGCTGATGAACTTGTAAGCATAGAATGCGACGAAGGGTATGACGACAGCCATGTTGAAACAGTTCGCTCCAAAAGCCGTAATACCCCCATCACCGAAAAGTAAGCACTGTATGAGGAGCGCCACTGATGTCGTTACGACTGCAACCCAGGGCCCTAATATGATTGCTACCAACCCGCTGCCTACCGCGTGCCCGGTGCTCCCTCCTGGTATGGGCACGTTGAACATCATAATGACAAACGAGAAAGCAGCAGCCAGCGCCAGATATGGCACCTGTCTGTCCTTGAGGTTTTTACGCAGCCATGTTCCGGCATAAAGCCAAATCGGGATCATAATAATATACATTGCCACGTATGTTAATGGTCCTAAATACCCGTCTGGGATGTGCATGATATCACCAGACTGAAATAACTACGAGTAGTTATAAAAAACTATCGAATCGTAGCACGAAAAACATACGTTTTTCAGAAAAGTAATAACGCGCGAAACAAGACAACTTCACATGTGCTATGTGAATCCTCTTTTTCGATGAACTTAAGTGCCATAATGAGCACTAAACCGGTGGCTTAAAGTTACTTACCGCATCATAACTGCCACTCGTCAACGTCATCGCTTCCATAATAAGCCTTTAATGCGTCTTTTACTCCTAATCGAACGAGTTTTACAACCTTGCTTCCAAACAGGGTGGCAGGGCCGCTGTACAAAATCGGCTCATCGTCGCGACTGGTTTCATATGCGACGACGATTGCATCGCTCGTCGTGCCGGTGAAATGCAATCCCTTATCGATAAGAGCACGCGCCTTCGCTTCCGTGGCGGTAATTATCGTCCCGGCCATCGCCCCTTCGCTCAGCGTTGTAGAGGACACGACGATTATGTTGATTGTGCCAAAAGACGACGGATTCGTGAGCCCAGCAGTTATAAACACCGTTACGTAAGCATCGCTCAGAATCTGCACGTTTTTCATTTCAACTGCAGTGAGGAGCGCGACGTAGCCTCCCTCGAGCTTCATTGATGCGGCTATTTCATCAATATAGCTCTTCGGATCTTCGTGAGAGAAGTTGTGGGGAACTTGGATGTTCAGGATGTTTTTTGCCGCTCTTCTGCCGCCATCGACACCACTGCTCAGGGCCTCAAAGTTGCCTTTTAGAACTAAAACCTCATCTAATACCTCGTAATCCACGGTTGTTCACCTTCAAGCGTTAAGCAATAAAACGCTGCTATCCGATGTGTGACTCAACATATGCAAGGAGCGTCGCGAGCTCAGCGAAAACGGGGCTGTTGCTTCTTAAGTCTTCATATGTGCGTTGTGCAACACCGTGTGTAAAATCGCGGCTTTCTATCGGCGTCTCTTCTAATATCACGAGCTTGTCTCCTGCAAGTTCAGCTGCTTCGAGGTTCTTTAGGTTCGCCGACCCGAAGCAGATGTTAGGCAATACGACGATGGATGCTTCCTGAATGAGTTGCACGTTACGGCTGTGCACCTCACTCGAAATGGGTGAAAACGGTGCTTCGACGGCGCACTCAATGCCAAAGTACTGCGCTACGTCGTAATCGGTGTCGAGTGTATTCACCACGCCCGCGGAGACGCTCAAGCCCCGTTGGGCAAGCGCGTGGATGACAGATGCCCCCTTGCCCCCGCCGGGAATGACGTGCACCTTTTCAGAGCTGCGCGCTGCAGATGTGTGCTGCGGGAGAAGTGTTATCGAAAAAGCATTCGTAATCGGGTGTTTTCTCACGAGAGCTGAGACGCCAAACGCTTCTGCGATGTGTTCTTGAGTTAATACCTCTTCAACGGTGCCATCAGCGATGATCTCTCCACGTTTTAACAGCAGCAGTCGATCACAGTACTGAGCGGCCAGATTGAGATCATGAATCGCGGCGATCACCGCAATGCCAGAAGCCGCAAGGCGCCTTACAAGATCAAAGATCTCAATCTTGATCCCGATGTCGAGCTGTGATGTCGCCTCGTCAAGCAGGAGGATCTTGGGCTCCTGGGCCAACGCACGGGCAATGATGACGCGCTGTCGCTCCCCACCTGAGAGCTCGTTAATCTTGCGATCGGCGAACTGAGCGACATCGGTCAACTCCAAGGCTTTTCGCACCACGTCAAAATCGAGCGTCGATTCGGTTCCGAGGAATTTGATGTGGGGGCTCCTGCCCATAAGCACGACTTCTTCGACTGTAAAATCAAAAAAAAACATGTCGGTACTCTGGGGCACGACCGCCATGTTTTGCGCCAGTCGTTTCGGCTTAATCCGGTAAACATCTACATCATCGAGCGTAATGATGCCGACTTGTGGCCTCAGCACCCCGCTGATTGCTTTAATAAGCGTCGTCTTTCCTGACCCGTTAGGGCCGACGAGACCGATCACCTCGCCGGGTCTGACCGTCAGTTGCGCGTTATTGAGCGCTTGTGTCTCAAAGTAATAGCAGTCAACGCCATCAACCTGCACCCGTCCAGGTCCTCCCGTTTCAGAGCCACCGTCTTTATCGAGTATACGCATTAACCGTTTCCTCGTCCGTTGTATGTGCGGCAGCATTTAAAAGATGTCTTTCCTCCTGCTCCTGACCAGATACATAAAAAACGGGGCACCAAGCAACGCAGTGATAATCCCGACAGGCATCTCAGAACCAGGTATTGCGGACCGTGCGACAATATCGGCCCAGATGAGCAAAATACTGCCGAAGAGCGCGGAAGCAGGAATCAGTGCCTTATGATCAGGACCCGTAAACGTCCGAACTACGTGGGGCACGATGAGCCCGACAAACCCGATGATGCCGCAGAAAGCGACGGCAACCCCCACTATGAACGACACAGTTACCAAGAGGATTTTCTTGAGGCTCTCGACGGCTACGCCTAGGTGCTGCGCTGATTCTTCCCCTGACAGCATCAGGTTCAAGTCACGTGCGTATGCGTAGATGACAACCGTCCCGATGAGAATCACGGGGAGCGTTATCTCCACGTACTCCCATGTGCTCCCCCACAGCCCCCCCATGAGCCAAAAAACGAGTTGGTGCAGATTCTCCCCCGCAGCGAACATGAGGTATGAGATCAACGCTGAAAAGAGGGTTGAGAGCGCAATGCCCGAAAGCAGCAGCAGCGTGACTGAGCTTCTCGGGCCGATCATGGACAGCGCGTATACCGTAAAAGTAGCGATTACGGCGCCCGCGAATGCCGCGACTGGGATGTAAACCGCACCCACCACCCCAAGTGAGATGATGAGGGCGGCACCAAACCCAGCACCGCTTGACGCCCCTAGCACATAAGGATCCGCCAACGGGTTTTTAAAAAGGGCCTGCATAGCGACGCCTGCGACGGCGAGACCGGCCCCCACGAGGAGCGCCATGAAGGTTCGGGGGAAGCGTATCAGAAATACGATGATTGCATCAGAGTCAGACCACGTGTGGTTTATGGGGACGATCAAATTGAACAGCATTGCCGCTATCTGTTGCGGAGCTATCCATACTTGGCCAATAGCAATGCTCATCGCGACCGTCACGAGTAGAGCAGCTGCAAGCACGGGGAGCGTCGCGTTTCGTTTCATGCGGGATGCAATCGCGTCTCTCATGCTGGACTTTGCGTGCGTGTAAATAACTACGATGCAGGCAAGCGAAGAATTGTGGCCATCCACCCCAGTACATCGAAGGCGCGTGGCCCGGCATGGGATATGATGTCGCTGTTCACGATGTAAACCTTGCCGTCCTTGACGGCATCCACCATAGAGGCTGACCTAAGCTGTTGAAGTATTTCGCAACTAAATGCGAAAACTTAAACCATAAGCGCTTCCATTGAGTGGTTTATTTTCACGCGAAGGACGTGCTCGAGCTATCCGGGGACGGGGGTGGGTGTTGCCGTAGCAATTAGGTTCGTCGACTCGTTGGCCGGCACTGATGCAGGCAAGCGAAGAATTGTGGCCATCCACTCCAGTACATCGAAGGCGCGTGGAGAAGGACGGGATATGATGTCGCTGTTTACGATGTAAACCTTGCCGTCCTTGACGGCAGTGACGTTAGAGAGGGTCGGGTCTGACTTGACCTGTTGAATTAGCGTACTATTCATCCCACCGTTGCAGATAATTATCTGAGGGTTGAGAGCAATTATTGATTCCTTGCTCATGGTAGGATAACCAGTTAGGTTTGCCTCCGCTGCGAGGTTTATGCCCCCCGCAGTAGTGATAATACTGTTCTCAAACGAGTCGTTGCCCGCCGTCGTTGCTGGGTCCCACCAAACGAGATAGAGCACTCGCGGATGTGAATCAATAGGGAGGTTTTCCACGTTAACCATTCTTTGCGTCAAATTCGCAACAAGTGCACTGCTGTTTCCGGTACTATTAGTTACGTTGCCGATCAATGCGAGGTTGTTCAGTATGCCGGTGAGGCTGGTTGGGTTGAGGACGACCGTCGATATCCCATCAGCAGTAAGTGTCGGGATCACAGACGCGCTGAGGTTACTTGCAAAGACGACATCAGGATGGAGGGAAACGATCTTCTCAATGCTAGGCGTGCTGAATCCGCCTACTTGCGTGATATTGAGAGCTGCTGGTGGATAGTCGCTATAGCTGTCGACGCCAACCACCTTGTTGCCCAGTCCGAGGGCGAATAAGTCTTCTGTAATGGAAGGAGCGAGTGACACAATACGATTAGGCGTTTGAGCGATGGTGACGGTTCTTCCAGCATCATCGGTAACCGTGATGCCGCCCGATTGAGTTGTTTGGTTTGAAGATAACTGTGTGCATCCCGCCCCCAACGTAGCGAGGATTACAGCGACGACCACGACGCACGTTACTTTTTTTTGTGTTATATTCACGTTAATACCTCAAAAACGATTTGATACCCCAAAAACGAAAAGAACGAACCCTGAGTCGAATTCGAGCATAGGCCACGGTGTCCCGCGTATTGGGGGCGTGGGCCGGTGATAGGCAGACGGAAGTACTACACCCCCCGTGAAATTGGCCCATTTGGGCGGGCATCGGGAGGAGGTGATGGATCCGCTCGTAGCTTGATTCTGATATCAACCACGTCAACCCCACGAAGGGGGTACAGCCGCCTGCCATACCGTTGTCGAAGCCGGCTCTAGGTCCCATCGATTAAGTGTACCTTATTATATATCAAGTTATCTTGATAATTATCAGTTTTACTTGATTAATAAAGAAGTAAGCGACCATAAGCAGTGCTGTGACTTCTTGGCGACTAATACTTTCATCCTTCTTTTGGACAAAACATACAGTTTTAGAGAAAGAGACAGAGCACCCCTCTCGCGTTTATCGCATAGCTGAGGGGATATCGTTCGAAGCTACACGCGTCAAGAATAACAAGGCAGTACGCGCGATGGAGGGCTCGGGGCGTTGCTACACACGTATTAAACGTGCAGAATTAGGTGAAGAGATGACCCATCGAAGCGTTTCGCCGCCGTACGAGTATGTTACCACTGACGGGCATCTTGCCGCCATCATTGAGCGTATCGCACCTTCGTCGGTCGTGGCTATAGCGCTCGGCACCACGGGTCCCGACCCCTTTGTTGACCGTATACGGACCCTCCAATTGGCAGTACCCGATCATCCGTCGGCCGTTATTGATTGTGCCCAGGTGTCCCAAGAGGGATTGGCGAAGCTGCAGAACCTTTTTGAGATACCGGCCATCAAGGTAATGCATAACGGAAAGCTCGTCCTCAAGTTCCTCTATCAGGCCGGATTCGATCTCTCAAACCCCTATTTCGATACGATGCTTGCCTCGCAACTGCTTAAGGGTGGGTTGGAGGCAAGACACGATCTGAAAACCGTGGCAAAGGCGTATCTTGACGAGCACATGTCGGAAACGTGCGGCAATTTTCGAGCTGGCACCCTTACCGAACGGCAACTTCGATGTGCCGGACAAACGGTCGGCGTGGTCTTGGGCCTCCACGGGGCGTTATCCGAGCGTATCGAGAGTGCAGGTCTCGCCGACTGTATGCGTTTAGAGTGCAACTGCCTCCCCGCGGTTGCGGCAATGGAGCGCAACGGCATGCTTATGGATATGGAGCAATGGCGGACGTTGCAGGACACGTATAACGAGTTGGAGGAGGCCCTCGCGCATGAGGTGTGTCGCGAGCTGACGACGTCGGGACAGCGTACCCTCGGTGACGTTGCTGCTCTCAATCTCGGCAGCCCTCATCAGGTGAAGCGTGCCCTCAGAAGCGCAGGCATTCCTATCCGCAACGTGCGCGAGGACGAGTTGCTTAAGTTTGAGGATGCTCATCCCGCAATACCCCGCTATATTCGCTACAAGCACGTCTTAAAGCTCAAAAACGGCTTTTTGGATGCCCTCCCCCGTCACGTCCATCCGTTGACAGGAAGGATACATCCCACCTTTCTTCAGGTCGGCACGGTGAATGGGAGATTTGCGTGCCGCGATCCCAACCTGCAGCAAATTCCGAGAGACGGTGCGGTGAGGGGGTGTTTTGTTGCAGCACGTGACTATCGCCTCGTGATCGCCGACTACGCGCAGTTTGAGCTGCGGGTCGTTGCGGACATCAGCGGCGATGAGACCATGACGCGGGCGTTCCAGCGGGGGGAGGACTTGCATAGGTTGACCGCATCGCTCGTGCTCGATACGCCTCTTGACCAGGTGACGAAGGACGAGCGCCTTATCGCAAAGGTGCTGAACATCGGGCTCATCTACGGAATGGGCGCACGGAGCTTACGGCGATATGCGAATTACATCTATGGGGTGCACTTTACCCTCGAAGATGCGTTCGAATTTCGCAGGCGTTTCTTTGATGCGTACTCAGGCGTGCGGGCATTCCACCGTAGTGTGAGCACCACGCCTCTGGTCTCTATCCGGACCTTGAGCGGAAGAATACGCAGGTGGGCGGACGGCCAAGACCCAAAACTGACTGAACTGCTGAACACGCGGGTGCAGGGAACTGCAGCGGATATTATGAAACGAGCGGTGACCTCTCTCCACGAAGCACTAAGCCCTACGAGGGCAAAAATCGTCTGCTGTGTGCACGACGAGGTGCTGGTCGAAGCGCCACAGGTACGCGCTGCCGAGATAGCTGAGACCGTCGCCTACCACATGCGAGCGGCGGGGAATGAGTTTCTACGAAATGTCCCGCTCGATGTCGACGTGGCGATTGCTCGGAGCTGGGCGGAGAAGGGATGAGGCGTTTGCTTACGATCCATTGTGCTTTTACTGAGAAGAGCCTGCGGCGGCGACGAACCATCATACTGATCGCGAAGCGGTGACCCTTAATCTTAATCATACTTTTCGTACTCTTTTGAACTCAACCGGTTCAAACTGCGCACAACCCTCGGGACGATAGGACGCGTGGCCGGCAAATCGCCGCGTAGGCTCCATCTTTTCAGGCACCGGACAAAGCTGATAGAAATGCTTACACGAAAGACACAGCAACATCGCTCCCCCTCGATGTTGCGTGAAGTTGGGTTTTTCGCAAGGAAGTGGTGAAAGTAACAGGCTTAAAGATGCTCGAAGTCACTTGAGCGCACGCCGCATCGACACGCGACAAGGTGAAATGCTCGGAGACCAGCACTGGCATCATACAGTAATGGCACTCGGCACGTGACGCATTTGCTTTGTCACGTTCTCACACACGATGGTCCTCTCACGCGGCCTTAAGAGATTTTTCTGCGCAGTTGCATCAGAGGTGAGCGTAATAACAACGACAACGAGTCGCACGAACAACACGGTTAAGCATCTTTCCCGACCTGATCGTGTCTCCGTGGCCGTAGCTTTGGCAGCATGAGCACGACGCAAAAGCTCAACCGGCGCAGCGCTCAATGCCTCACAGCGTGCGTACTTCTTAAAGCCGCTCAGCCAGCGCCAAGACATCTTTTTTGCGGGTTTGCGCTGCTAATCTGTCCGCTCCCAAACGTTTCGCACAGCGCGCCATTAATTATGACGCGATCACGGCCATGTCGTATAATCGACGTTCACGGTATAATTCGCGTGCTGCACGTTAATATTCATTCTGTAGAGCGAAATTGTATCGTTGGGCTCGCTAATGCCTATTGTTGCTGCCTTAGATATACTCCCGCCTTGGCCGATTATGCCCCACCACGCTCCTTGCGTGTTCGTGACAGGGGTATACCCAGCCTTCTGCGCCTGCGCTACGTCTGCGGCAAACCGCGCCGCGCTGTCGGTGCTGTTCTTCGTCTCTTCTATCGTGATGTTGTGCACGGAAGGTGTCGCTGCAGTGTCGTTTTCTTTAACTACCCCCGAATAAACTGCGTTGCCGTACTGGTTGGTCGTTTGGGCGAACGGGCCGACTATGGCGATGCCCTGGTTGGCAAATGCATCGTTCAGTTTGGCAGCCATGTCGCTCGAGCTGGGCGAGGTCGTCGTATTCGTCGTGGTTGTGGTGCAGCCTGCAATTGATAGCGAAGCTATCGCAATAAGAGCGACTATCATAGCCACTTTTCGTGTCATAGCTTGGCCCCCTCTAACGTAGTTTGTCTTTCCTGGCGTGAACCAAATAGGTTACATGGCAAAGAGGTGGCTTAAGCATTCCTAAATGAGCTGACAAGATGGTGCACCCGCACGGCTAAAGGGTTTCAGTAATCCTTTGCGCAATCGGCATAGGCTCCGATCTGTACTGGAGCTCGAGCCCAGCGGTGAAGGGCAGCCTATTGCGTCTATGAGCTAAGGTGAGCGGTGTTGCAACTGTGCGGCTGTATCGTCGGTCGGGCTTTACGCTTTCCCACGCTGTTTCGTTTCGCTGCATGCAGGCGCCGAAGCGCAACCTTCAGCGGTTGCATCATAGAAAGCGACACAAGTCCGATTCCGGCGTGCCTACAACGCCCAATCAAACGGAAACGATTAAGTCGGTTACCCTCATTCATCGTATGCTGCAATAGCAGAGCTAAGGGGGTACGAAAAATGAAAAAAATTGGAGTAGCGAGTTGCGGGGTCGTTCTTGTAGTCACACTTGCGATATTGTGCGCAGGCTGTACCACGTCAACGACGCCAAGCCCAAGTGCAGGCACATCCACCGGCAACGCAACGGCGCTCGGAGCGGCGATCACCGTTGTGCAAGGGCAAAACTTCACTATCCAGCTACAATCGAATCCGTCGACAGGCTATCACTGGGAGCCCACCTATGACAATGCTTCCATCAGTTTCATCAATCGGGCGTATATCGCCAGCAGCATCCCAATGGCTGGAGCGCCGGGCGCAGACGTCTTTACTTTCCAAGGCACCAAGCAGGGAACGAGCATCATCACGTTCAACAACATCAGCCCATCGAACCAGACAGCGAATAGTGTGAACTACACCGTGACGTGTACAACGACAAATGTGGCACAAGGTAATGCAGTCCTCGTCTCACAGGGACAGAATTTCACTATCCAGCTGCAATCGAATCCGTCGACAGGCTATCACTGGGAGCCCACATATGACAACACTACTATAACCTTGGTAAACAGGGCGTTTGCAAGCAGCGTGAACACCGCAAGTGCGACGATTGTCGGAGCGAGCGGCACTGACCTGTTCACCTTCCAAGGCACCAAGCAGGGAACGAGCATCATCACGTTCAACAACATCAGCCCAGCGAATGTGACAGCGAATAGCGCGAGCTACACGGTCATAATAACGTCGTGAGGGCATTCGCCCTCCTCTTTCTTATGTGACCTGCATCACTGTAAGTACTCTGTAGGGATGAACCGCGATCGGAATAACATCAGACTTTTTCGAACTCGCTTCAAAAGCGCGCCATTTACTCGTTCGGCTGTTTATACGCAAGTCGCGCTTGACCGAGTTTCTTAGCTTACGGCGTTTTGAAGGGCCTAACTGATAAAATAAGGCAATTGATAAAATCGGTGCATAAAAAATGAAATCACTCTGGAAAGGATCAATAGCGTTTGGACTGGTCAACATTCCGATAAAACTCTACTCAGCAATCGAACAAAAGCCACTCAAAATGCGACTCTTGCACAAAGACAAGCTCTCACCGATACGGTACAAAAAGTGGTGCGACGCGTGCACGCAAGAGGTATCACAGGATGAGATCGTGCGAGGGATCGAAGTCTCTCCGGACAAATACGTTGTCATTAGTGATGAGGAGCTTCGTTCTATCAGGCCCGAAAAATCCACTTGGATAGAGATTGTGGAGTTCGTTCATTCCCGTCAAATCGACCCGATTTTTTTCAACGCCCACTATTACGCAGGTCCGGAAAGGCCAAAGGACAAGACCTATTTCCTGTTTCGGGACGTGCTTCGTCAGACCGCTAAGACTGCGATTGGCAGGTTCGTCATGCGGGAAAAGGAACACGTGTGTGCGATCGAAGCATACGGACGGGCGCTGCTCCTGACGACGCTGAATTATGACTATGAGATTCGGGACATCGCGCGGGTCGATGGTCTTACAGAGGAGCCGACAACCTCGCAAGTCGAGATGGACCTCGCACGACAGCTGTTAAGCCAGATCACGGTCGACGAGTTTGACATTACCAGATTTCACGACACGTTTGAAGAGGATCTCCAGCAACTCGTCGCGAAAAAAGCGCGGGGTGAAACGATAAGTGTCCAGAAGATCGAATACCACGCGACTGCGGAAGAGAACCTCATCGAAGCGTTAAAGGCAAGCCTCAAATGATGCTCGCCGCCACCGGCACACGCGAGATTCTGCGATCAAAGGAGTACATCTTCGAGCCGAAGCTCGACGGGTACCGGGCGCTCTGCCAAAAAAAGGCGGGAACGTTACGATTCACGTCACGAAACAATCGGGATATCACCCTCGAGTTTCCCGAGCTCTCGTTTGGCGACCTCATTAAGGCCGACTGCACCCTCGACGGCGAGATCGTGGTATACGACGAGAAAGGGAACCCCTCGTTTGCTCTGATGCAACAACGAAAGCATCGCCGTCCGCCGTCCACCTACGTCGCATTTGATATTCTCGAACTCGAAGGCCGGGATCTGCGAAGGCTGCCGCTCTCAGAGAGAAAGCAACTGCTTGCGGGGATCATCGAGGAAGGGCGAAACCTGCAGACAATGCCAAGCACCGAATGCGGAGAGGAACTCTGGAACGTGGTAACGGCAAGAGGTCTTGAAGGAGTGATGGCAAAGAAAAGGGAGAGCGTATACGTCACCGGACGATCCCGTGCCTGGCTCAAGATCAAGCACGAAAAAACGGTCGATTGTGTTATTGTGGGGTACATAACGAAGACGAGGGAGATTGCCTCATTGGCGCTTGCGTTGTATGATCAAGGGACTCTCAGCTACATTGGACAGGTAGGCACGGGCTTCAGCGAGTCGCTCCTCGCTACGCTTAACAAGGAGCTCATCCGCGCGACTAACGACGTTGCCCTTCCCAAGAACGTGCACCCGGTCGTCCCTAATAAGGTGTGCGAGGTCAAGTACCTTGAATACACGAAGGATCACCGGTTGCGGGCGCCCGTGTTCTTACGGATCAGGGACGATAAGTCAGTTACAGAGTGTACGGTAGACCAGGTGATTGTGGGTGCTTGAGGAGTACAGGAAGAAAAGGGACTTTGCGGCAACAAATGAGCCAGCGCCTAACCAGTTGGAAAGCGAACGATCTGTTTACGTCGTACAGAAGCATAACGCACGGCGGATACACTTTGATTTTCGCCTCGAACACGATGGCGTCCTTAAAAGCTGGGCGGTGCCCAAAGGGCTTTCAGACGATCCACGTGATAAGCGGCTCGCGATCAGGACAGAGGACCATCCCGTCGCCTATGCGGCATTTTCAGGCGTGATACCGGAAGGCCAGTATGGGGCAGGGACGGTTGAGATATGGGACAAAGGAAAGTTTGTCAACATTACGGTAAAGGAGGGAAAGGTCCAACCCCTTGGTGAGGCGTTGGAAAAGGGACACTTCATTATCTACCTTAAGGGGGACAAGCTGAACGGGTCCTATGTGTTCACGCGACTTGACAAAGATGAGTGGGTAATCGTCAAAAAAATGGATAAGTCTCGCATGAGCACCGAAATCGACGTCGGCGGCCATCGCATCAAGATAACGCACCCCGAAAAAGAGCTCGATAAGGGGATATCAAAAGCAGAGCTGGTAGCGTACTATCAGCGCATCGCGCCGTTGATGCTGCCCCACGTAGAGAATCGGCTCATCTCCATGCTCAGGTTTCCCGACGGGGTACGCGGCGAGAAGTTCTTCCAGAAGGATATCCCCGACTATTTTCCCCAATGGATCGAAAGCAAGTGTCTCAAACACGAAAGCGGCGTGACATGCTATGCGATCGTCAAGGACGAAGCAGCGATCGTTTACCTCGGCAATCAGGTCATTGTTCCGCATATCATGGTCACGCGGGCCGACAAACCGAACATTCCCGATAAAATAATATTTGACATGGATCCGTCGCTCCCCGACCTCCAACCGCTTAAGTCAGCCGCGATCAGGTTGAAGGGGTTCCTCGAAGCCGTGGGGTTCCGACCGTACATAATGACGACAGGCGGGAGGGGGTATCACATCGCGGCGCCCATCAAGCGTGAGCTCGACAACGGCGGCGTGAGGGATTTTGCCTTAAAGATCGCACAAACCCTCGCACAACAGGACCCCTCCGTGACGACAGAGCTGAGCACGGAAAGAAGAAGAGGCAGAATCTTCATCGACGTCAACAGGATATCCGCGATGCAGACCTCCGTCGCACCGTATGCGGCACGATCAGAGCCGGGGCTTCCCATAGCGAGTCCGTTTGACTGGGACGAGCTGCCAAACATCAATCCGACGTCATACACCATTAGGAACTACCCGAAAGAGGATGCATGGGGTGGCTTCTTTGCGAGTGCCGTTTCAATACAGGATATATTAAAGAAGCTCTCTTAGGCCCTTTCTGGGGCCTGCAAAGGTTGAAAGGGTCGTAGCATAGTCCCCCCCTTTTTTTGTTTATTGGCGCGACTAGTCCCTCATCTTGCTCAGGATCTGGGCCGTTCACGTCGGGTCATCCTATGCATTTGCTGGCGCTGTCGCGCAAAATAGGCAGATCTCCAGCCACGCGAACACAGCGACAGCTTGTCGAGTCTGCTGCACCCAGTCACGTGTGACACAGAAACGCTGTCACGCTTTTCCACGAAATCGCTGCCTCACGCGGCCATATGAAGTCACTCCGTGTAGTCTCGATCGGAGATGAGCGTGATGGCAACAAACGTAACGACCATAAAAAACGGGGCCTGCGTATATGGCATCCGTTTCGGCTGCGTAAACACCACAAACGATCCGAACTGCACCAAGTGTGAAGAGCGCCTTGCTAGCGCGGTGAACAGCGTAGTTCGCCCCCGGCACTTAGATTAACGAAATAGCGCTGAAATCACACTGATCGCCCTTTTTTCATTATGGGGGGGTCTCTGCTGCTGACATGTGCCGCTAAAAACTTGGTAATTGTTGACAGAGGTCACGCAAAGGGATCTCGCGTTTTTCCGTAAACTCGCTATCCGGAACGGCGCACTTATTCGTTCAACTTCCAGCACACCCGATGGTCCATAATGTCGTAAGCCACTTTGTAGGTGCTCGCAAGCCCGCTCAAGTGGCCTTTTATGGTGGTGACAGAAAGCCAATACTGGGCCAGGTTATCCTGCACGTTAAGCTCTTTGAGCACGGCGTAGATGAGTTCTTCTGTTGACAATGGGTTCTTTAAAAGTCGCAGTATCATATCATCAATCTGGGCAAGATGCTCTAAGTGAAGCGCTATCTGGCCAACACTTTCATCCTTTGACATAACCGCGCCGTGACTCGGGACGAGCCAGTCGAACGCGGTGTTCTCGATGGCGTCAAGTGAGCGGCGCGTGAGCTCAACGTCTATGGAATATGGCAGCTTGTGCCGTTCCCAGACCGCTTTCGAGTATAGCGCGTCTCCTGCAAAGAGCACGCCGTCGCATAAATAGCCCGTGTGCCCCATCGTATGGCCGGGCAAGGGCAACGGGGCAATCGTTCCTTCGAACGGGTACTCTTCGGTGTATCGGTCGACCCTACACGGCTCTCCGAGGAAGAATCTCGTCGTCATCTCAACTGGCGGGCGCGCCCAGTTAAACATGCCCCGCACGTTGACCTCCGGAAGTTCGATTAAAAATGCGTCCTCTTTCGGAGCGACCACAAGCGCCCGCGTGCGTTTCTGCAGCGTGCTCGCCCACGCAAAATGGTCCGCGTGTCCGTGCGTGATGAGAATCGCCTTAAGATCGAGCGGAACGTCTATAACGGCTGTATCGATTAAGTGATTTTCGTACAGACCGACGTTGGTTTTTCCAAGAATGCATTTGACGTCGTTCAATTCGATGACTTTTTGCCTCAAGCTGTGTTACACTCCAAATAGTCGTCATTCGTGCGCGTCTTCCAGCAAGTGAAGAATGCGACAAGCCACGCACCTAATGTTGTCTGCGATCCAGTTTTAGCAGGTACTTAGCGATAACTCTAACGGATCAGAAGCTTCTGGCACACTAGCAATGTCGTTTCAGTATGCTGCTCTAGCCAGTAGAGCAGGCTATCTCCGGTCTTGCCTCAATTCGTTAGCAAACCCTCCAGCATAGCGTTGTACTGTAAGGCTACGGTGGGGCTAGCTTGGCCGCCTGATCGATTACTTACTTAGAACCATTGCCGACAACCGAAAGCGACGCGCTAATAGCTAACGTGGTGACTGCAGCGAGATAACTGGACTGCGTGATTAGTCATCTCACCTTCTTGATGTTGCTCGTTCTAAGCCTCGGACAGCGATTGGTCCTTCTAAAAAAAAGCTTGGGCGCTACAGGTTCGCAGTGACGTTATAGGTAAGGTCGTAATACGTGATGGCGGCAGGCGTTGCCGTTTGCGGTATTTGGAAGACGATGGTTCCGTTGACGGTGTCCCCTGGCTGCGTTCCATTCGTCAATGGAAAACGCCCCGTAACTTCAGCCCATGCAAATAACTCAAGCCCGACAGAACTCCCATTTGAAAGGCGCAGATTGAACCAATAGGGGTTAACAGTCAGATTTGTTACATCGATGTTTTTCAATACCGCGTTGTAGAGGACGTATTTGCTGCCGTTGTCAGCTTTTGAGAGTGTTCCAATGGTCGTGGCCTCTCCCTGTGAGGAAACCGTCAGTATAAGGTCTTTGCTGGAACCCGATGCTTGTCCTGTCTGGGTCGTTTGTGCTGTCTGGGTCGTTTGTGCGAGCGGACTTGGACTTGTCGTTGTAGTCGTAGTCGTGCACCCTGCTCCCGCAACCGTCAAGACGAGCAGGAGCACGATCGCCGCACCCACCAGTTTCTTATTCATTTTCACACCTTTTTTAAGCTTAGTCAAGAATGACTAGGATGCAAGGTAATACTCCTTAGTCTTTCCGATTTTTAGCTTTGAGGCCGCTTCATAGATCCGCTGGAACCCTCGTCTTTTGTCCGTTGGCACCAAATTCAAAGATCTTCGCCTCGCTGAGGCCGCTGACCAAAAGGGTTATATGAACGCCTTTTCATAAGCCGGTTGTTGGCACGGTTGTAGTGATTGACGTGGGGGCGTGTGTGCAGTGCGACACCTGTTGAAGAGTGTCCCACCGCCGCCATTTCATTGGAAAGCGTGCCCGTGGTGAACGTCGAGGACTGCGTTAGTTGCGGTACCTGTGTCGACGTCCGCCCACCCGGAGCGAGAGCGTTAGCGTGAGGAGAGTTATGTCAAGACGAATACAAGTCGGTGTGCTGGGCGCTACCGGTGCAGTCGGACAGCGCTTCTGTCAACTCCTTGAGGCACACCCGTGGTTTGAGGTCGGCGCGGTCACTGCCTCTGAGCGGAGCGCAGGGAAATACTATAAGGATGCGGTCGATTGGCGCTTGAGCACACCTTTACCTGACAACATCGGTGGACTTCGCGTCATACCCACTCGATCAGACGAGATGCCGAAAGACGTGCAACTGGTCTTTTCGTCCCTTCCGGCCGACATCGCGGAACGCGTCGAAGCGGATTACGCCCGCGACGGCTTTGGGGTCTCGAGCAACGCCGCCTCGTACAGGATGTTCGATGACGTGCCCCTCCTCATTCCCGAGGTCAACAAAGACCACGCGAAATTGATCCAGATACAGAGAGAGCAGCGCGGCTGGGACGGCTTTATCGTGACCAACCCGAACTGTTCCACCATAATGCTTGTCATGACGCTCAAGCCGCTCATGCAGCTCGGGCTCACCGACGTCAAGGTCGCGACGATGCAGGCGGTTTCCGGTGCGGGCTACACCGGCGTCTCTTCGATGGCCATCCTCGACAACGTCGTGCCCTATATCGGCGGAGAGGAGGAGAAGATGCAGATCGAGACACCAAAGATTTTGGGCGCCTTCGACGGAACGAAGGTCATTAACGCGAGCATCACTGTCAGCGCCATCTGCAACCGCGTTCCTGTGATCGACGGACACACCGAATCGGTGTGGGTGGACGTCGACGCCTCCCCCGAGGAAGTGAAACTAGCTATGGCCTCGCTCCCACCCCTTAAAGGGTTGCCATCTTCCCCCGAACGGCCCATAATCGTCAGAGAGGAGGACGATCGGCCGCAGCCTCGGCTTGATCGCGACGTCTACGACGGAATGAGCGTCAGCGTCGGCAGGGTGAGGCGTGATGTCGTGAAGGGCATAAAGTATACGCTTATGGGCCATAACACCGTGAGGGGAGCCGCCGGAGCTTCGATTCTCAACGCAGAGATGCTCGCCGCTGAAGGATTCCTCAAATAGAGGTGAGCGCAGCGCGCCTGACGGACTCTCATCAACAGCGCGATTATTCCGAAAAGCCGCTGGGAGCACGATATTCGAAGAGTTGCGATGACGCGCGAATCAGTTACAGGCACGCGTTCGGGTGCAAACAGAAAGCGATAGGCCTTTATTTACGATGGTCACATTAGGGGGTACCACTGTTGGAGTGATTCAATGGCAGAAATGACGACAACACAAGTTGAAGAGCAGTTGGCTAAGCACAACTTCATGGACCGGGGCGGCGCACAGAAAGACCCGGAGGGCATCCGATTTCGGTTGTTCTCGATCGGCGTGCAGAGCAACCTATTGCTCGAAGTCGGATCGGATAAAGGAATTAGAGTCCTTCTATCCACCAAGATGGAGCCGCTTGTCGAACGGCTCAAGGGAAGTGGGGAGATCGTGCTCGACGACTCCAAGGAATTCACGCTTGCCAAGGACGAGACGGTTAAATTTGAGAAGCGGCAAGGAGACGCACCCTACTGGTGGTCCTTTAAAGTTGGGGATTATTCGGAAGCGACGCTGCTCAAGGCTATCGATATGTACGAGACGATGCTGGGCTGGGGAGAGGAGATTACAAGCGCGCCCCCCGCTACAGAGTAACGTACTGAAAAGCTAAGAAAAGGATCCAAACTGCCTTTTGAGCGAATAACGGCCGCGGTTTGTTTGTGCGGCGCGTGAGAACCTTAATATACGAACGTGTGATAAGGGTAACCTGCGGGCTCGTGGTCTAGCTGGTTATGACATCGCCTTTACACGGCGAAGGTCGGGCGTTCGAATCGCCTCGAGCCCATCTGTTTTTGCTATCTTTTGGTCGATCAAAGCTTCATATGGGTCTTGATCGTCTTGGCTTGTGCCTTCCACAAATTTGTCTAAATTGTCTAATTTAGGCACAACAAAAAACGCTAGCGATCCACCTTTTTCTGTCTGATATATGGTTACGGTTTCGCCTGCGAGACCTTTGAGAGCTCGCGGCAAGCGAACGATTGGATAGGAGTAGGTATTGGACGACTGAAATACTGCCTATATCAGAAAGGTCTTAATCTATTAGCGCTCTGATTTCACTCCTTTTTGCGTTTTTGCGGCAGGAAAAGCTTTACTCTTAATGAGTCGCTGACAAATAGCAAAGAATAGATACTTTCACGGCGCTTTCGCATTACGATTGTCTCTAGCTTATCGCAGAAGAACTAAATAAGGCCATGACGAAAAAGATTGAGAAAAAAAGCTTGCTTTACAAAAGTAAGGTCGAATACGCGAATTTTTGTATTAATCACGTTGTGGGATGTGCGCATGGCTGCACATACCCTTGTTATGCGATGTTGATGGCTAAGAGATTTGGCAGAATCAAAGATTATGATGATTGGTTGGAGCCTAAACTTGTTTCAAATGCCATACAAATACTCGATCAGGAAATACCAAAGTACAGAAATAGAATCAAATTCGTGCACTTGTGTTTCGCGACTGACCCTTTCATGTACCGCCACCCTGAGGTCGAAGATTTGACCTTAAGAATAATCAAGAAACTGAATGATAACGATATCAAAGCAACCGTACTTACGAAAGGGACCTATCCAAAAGAACTCGCAGAAACCGAAGAATATGGCAATTACAATACTTATGGAATAACCTTAGTTTCACTCAACGAGAACTTTAAGCGAGGGTTTGAGCCTTTCAGTGCGCCGCTCAAAAATAGAATAGCCTCTCTACAGTACCTCCACGACGCAGGCCTGAAGACGTGGGTTAGTATTGAGCCCTATCCTACACCTAATCTAATTGAGCAAGAATTATCCGAAGTATTGAGTGCAGTTTCGTTCGTAGATAGAATAATCTTTGGAAAAATGAACTATAATTCTAGAGCTAATGGTTTTGCTGGCGGGGCAGATTTTTACAAAAAATGCGCCAATGATGTCGTAGACTTCTGCGAGAAAAAGAACATTGATTGTCACATTAAGAATGGCACGCGATCAAAAGATGATGTAACTGTAAAGGAAGTTTTGCCTACAGGCGCCGTCGTTTCCGTTTAGAAATCTGTTAGTTTTGATTGCTCTTTCAAGATTACTTTTAGTGTTTTGTCGACGTCTGTGCTGCTATATGATTCTATTTTGCTTTTTAGTGTTGTCACTCCGCTCCACCAACGTTGCACTTGGGTCTTCTTAGTGACAAACAACATATCATAATAATAATTGCTTCCTTTAATCTTGACGCTTTCCATCTTGGTCTTTGGCCCTCGCGTAGCTTCAACATCCTTCTTGTACAAATCAAAAAGAGCCGATCGGTTATCTCTTACTGCTGGATTGTGGAATACCTCAAGAGCTTTTTTACATTCTTTGAAAAAGTTGGTAATGTCTGCTTCAGGCCTCTTAGCTACAGATACAGCCCATGGCATAAGTGCCGTAGGAAACAGAAAAAATATGTCAGCATCTAGCTCAAGAATGGTTTTCATTGAATTCCAAGAAAACTGGGTAGAGTACGGGTCTACAAAAATCAAAGAGTGGCTTTTTTCAGACAGCTCAGGTACTATTTCTTGAATGCACGAATTTGCATCCTTATTTGTTACTTCATATTTTGTCGTGGCAGTTTCGTCGAGGCATAACTGCAACGCTTCTGCTCTCTCTTTGTCATCATCATTTAGAAACATCTTAGTGAATCGTTTGTTCTTTTGTTTTTGCAGGTCATTCACTATTAATGGAGAGCAGTAGCATACTGCAGAGCTATCTTCGATATTGCTTATTCCGGGGCCAGAGAAAAGATCTATGTAGTACATTTCTTTGAAATGTCCTTTTCTCAATTCACTTTCTATAATGTCTATGTACATCCATCCCAAATATCGCAAAGAAGCCAGTTTTAAAAGCGCCCATTGATGAATCGGCGGAAATCTCTCTAAATTTTGCGAACAAATGCCTTGTGAATCACGTTTAAGAGTAATTAGTCGCAACCTAGTTTCGAGCCATGGAATTGGTTGTCCTGTCATATTGTAAGTGCAGTGCCACCGAAACTCAATCAAAGACCGTTTGCCATACCATTGCACGACGAAGATATAATTAGCTTGCGTCAAAGCACTGTTTTCTTTTAAGTTCGACATCCGCTCAATACTGCATGTACGCGTCATAGACGTTTTCAGGCAACGGATGCTTATAGTGCTTCCAATCGATTCCATTTGCGCTGTGCGTCATTATGTACGCTCGATTCGATTGATTCCATTGAATAATATCACCATATTGCTCGGCGAATTTCCGCAGATCACCAAGAACAAAATAACCCGTGAATCGCGTCAGCGGAATCTTCTGCCTTTTATCCACATTACGAGCGAGTTGTACTCAAACAATGGCTCATCATCGCTTCTCCCGTCTAGGAGGGGTTGAATCTGATCAATTACCTGGGGATGCAATGGCACATAGTGTTGCATCTTGATTTTGTCCTGCGAAGACTGCACCTCAATGCATGGCTTATCAGATCGTAGCGCCTCTCTAAACTGTCCGATGGTGAGTTTAGCCATCGTCGCCAAGCTGCGCTGACCCGTAAACGCACCGAATAGAACAAAAGCCGCATAGTGCTGAGCCCTATAGCTGCTGACCAACCCATCCTTTCTTGCATTGCCAACGTGGGCGAGAATATTCTCAATATCTTCTTTCGTGACTATTCGGCTCGTCACGTTATTTCGTGTTTTGATCGCCCTCGGTCGTTCGAGAAAGACTTCAAAGGCGTGATATCGGCTATCTAGCCTTGCTTTGATCAAGAACTTCAAAAATGACTTTGCAAAACTCAGCACCTTGATGTGAGAATCTTCGCTACGGTATTTGTTTAACACAAAAAGACGCAATTTGTCGATGGCCTCCTTGCTGATCGAACCGTTGGTGCAGTCCATCATTATGAAGTAAATTAGTTAGTTCCATTACGTTCGTTTCCTAAGTCCGGACAAGTAATAATAGGCGCGAGTACCCCCAGAAATCGTCATATCGCACAGTGATCTATAGCGGTATCCGGACGATGCTCACTAGGTCGCCACTACGCGAACGTACGCAGTGGCTGTTGACGGCGCATATTGCGCGTTACCTGCAAAGACTATGGTGACTGCGTGTTCTCCGAGCGTTAAGTCATTCGTGGAAAATCTAAATATCATCGATATGTCACAGCCGCTTGGCGCTGGATATGTAGTCGCCTGTCCGGCATACTTACCGTCAACATAACCACTAACTGAGAACCCGTTATTACAAATCTCAGTAGAAGTTCCATTCAGTGCCATTATACCGAACGATACGCCCGACTCAGCGCCCTTTAGACTCTCAACTGGGATGACTTGGAAAGATACGATTGTCGGTGTCTTTGGCGTCGGCGTTGGTGTGGGCGTCGGTGTCGGAGGCGCCGGTGTTGGAGTAGGAACGATGGGCGTTGGTAGCGGTAAGATTGTAATTGGTGGAGTAGGAACGATAGAAGGTGTAGGCGTAGGCGTTGCTGATGCGGACGCCGTCGCCATCGTGGTAGTTGCCGCCGTTGTAGTCGTTGATGCTGCACTCGATGCTGTTTGTGATGCGCTGCTTGCCGCTTGGTTACTGTTAGTCGTGCTTGTGCAACCCGCTATCGATAATGAGGCGACCACAACAAGCGCAACGATTGCAGCCACTTTTTTGCTCATACGTTTGGACTTAAGGAGATAGGAGATAAGGAACGGTTAAACGAACAAGCCTTCGCCTTGTTTTTCAAGAAATGAATTCAAAAGAGCTCATTATTTGCTGTGCCTGTGCGAGATACGTGTTGTAGTCGCTGGGTATAGCTTTGTAGGTTACGACGTATCCGTTGTTGTTGTTTACCACATAAGTTTGCATCACTTTAAGCGTCTGATTTTGAACGGTTGACGCCGAAGTGCCAGTCTGAACGGGAACGGTCGCTTGCCAAACAACGGTATATGCTGGCTTACCACCTAATGTGGCGCTCTGATTTGTGATTTGCTGGTAGTTCGGGTAATCAGTGATTTTACCAACATTGTAGAGTGTGTAATCCATATATGTTGCGTTCGGGGAGACTGCTTCGGTCGCCACGTCCATGGCGTCCACCGTGTTATTTGTCGTTAGATAGACGTATACCTTGACCTGCCCTGAAGCGTTTGTGTCGTTTATGTCTACTTTTAGCGTCTTTGGATACGTGATATTGAAGCCAGCAACGCTCGAAAACGTCGTATTGTTGCTAGTGACCGTTTCGTTTGAGGCAATTGGCGTGGGAGACGATGCAGGAGAGAGGTTGATGCAACCCGCTACAGACAGCAAAGCGACGATAACAAGCACGATGACCGCGGCCAATTTAGTTGTCATTATATTCACTTTTTTAACGGCTGAAAAGTTACCCGAATCATAGAAGTATCACATTGCAAAAGACTGCTGGGTGACTTTCCAGCCGTGGACGGTTGAATCGTAGCCATAAGAGCAAAGGAAGTACTTAGTCCCGTAAGAGCCCGCCCACACCTCAACGCAACTCATAAATCCAGGACACGCTGTAGATTTGTACTCAGCCGCGGCTGTCGTGTCAGCGGTATATCCCTGGTTCAGTTTATCGCTTGTGGCCTTGTCGTACACCTGTTTCGCTTCGGTTTGCGATTTCGTTACCTCCTCAACGAGGGTCACACTGTGGCTGCCTGGATTAGTCGCGTTCCTGCCAACTCCCTTATAAACGTCATTTCCTCGTTCGTTGGTAGACTTTGTAAACGGGCGCTCCATGATGAAATTGCCCGATTCAGTAGCGTTAGTGAGGGCGCTGCTGTAATCAGTGGGCGTTGGCGTCGAGGTAGGTGTTGGCGTGGGCGTTGGTGTCGGAGACGGTGTACTAGAGAAATTTATGCAACCTGCTACTGACAACGAAGCGACCATAAGAAAAAGAACAACTATCGCAGTTATCGGTTTCAATTGCATACGCTTATGCAAGACGCGGCTTATTGCTTAACTATTCCTATTTCAAACAAAACATATCGACTGAATTATACACGTTCGCGTGTGCGTGAAATGATGCAAAATATATTTTTGTGCAGTCGATAAACACGCACAAGCGCAAACATACCTTATTTTGTAGTTTATCTCAGCATCAGAAATCCTGGCTTTCATTAGTTTCCTGAGACAGGATAATGAATGTACGGGAGACTAACTAACTTACTTGCATAATGATGGATTGCCGAACATGCGAGAAAAGTCCTTATTCTAACTCGGTTCGACGCCGCACAGGGTCAATCGCTAATTATTAATAGTGTTAAACGCACAACCCAAATATGCGTTTTTTGTACAAGGTCTGCACGGTCCTATCTATTAGCCTCCTATTAGGCGCCGTTATTGCCGTCTTTCCGACAGTCACGTCAGCGCAAACATCGCCAACGTGTACAGAAAAAAGGATTTGGGTAACAAGCGAGTACGCCCACATTAACCAGGTCGACAACACCTACTCCTTGATGATGGGAATCGTTCTTAACGCGGAGTGTCATTGGTCAGATGGTCAAGTTACGAGTGGTCCGGAAAACGGGGCCACGGTAACGTTTACGTACGCAGGCATACAGGGTCAAGCTGTGACAGACAATGCCGGGTCTGCAAGCGTAACGCTAAACATACCAAACCCAACAAGCGGCTTCTGGGATGTCTCTGTTTCCGATAACTCAAACAATCACAACCTCAGTTACAGCGCCACTTATACTGTATCTGTGCCGCAGTCTGCTAATACACCAACTGCCACGCCGGCAGCGACGACAACACCTACGACTCCACTTCCGACGCAAGAGACTCCGATTCCGACGGTCAGCTCAGCGCCGACTGCATCAGCCACAGCGGGCGGCGGGTTCGTCCTCGTGCCAGGCTTTGAGGCGTTGTACGCGGTAGCAGGACTCTTGGTTGTGGCGTATTTGGTGATGCGGCGTCGGAAGTAACGCGCAGCTTCTGTGTATGAACTGCAATCGAAAGAGCGTGCTAAGATTATGTAAGCAGCACTTTCGCGATACCCTTCGATTAGGTACTTAGAACGTCGCTTTC
>Ga0208692_1000195_pt1 | contig 55243 bp, 59 predicted proteins | sample June2015DPH_20_1_3_FD_184721 | JGI IMG/M metagenome (GOLD analysis project Ga0208692, IMG submission 184721) | Peatland microbial communities from SPRUCE experiment site at the Marcell Experimental Forest, Minnesota, USA - June2015DPH_20_100... | ecosystem: Environmental > Terrestrial > Soil >... | reverse complement strand
CGCAGGAAAGGCTCGCCTCCGGAAAGGTACAGGGTTTCAATGCGGCCCAGCGAACGCGAAAGGGCGAAGAGTTCTTCAGTGCTGAGATCATCGCGGCGGTTCAGGTTGCGCCAGTAAAAGCAGTGCTCGCATTTCTGGTTGCAGATCGAGTTGATAAACAGGATCAGGAACGGCGGGCTGGGCAGATTCCGGTAGTTCTGCCAGGTGATGCGCGCGTGGCGAAGCACACGTTCAACTACATTCATAAGCGAGCTCCCTTTTGGCCCCGTGTCAGTGCCGCCTGGGCACCGGCTCAGCCGGAGCCCTCAGGTCCAATGCGATCTGGCGAAGCAGCTCCATAACCCGTATGGTTGACTGTCGAGGCTCTCTCCTTCCAACGGTAGGTCACTCGAGTGCCCGACGATCATTTGGCGCCCGCGGCCTGCGAATGACTTCAGTACAAGGCATTTTCATGTCCTTGTAAAGCCGATTCCAATTCGCATAAACCGTAGAGAACCGGCTCCATTCTCGAAACTTCCCAGACTCTTGGAACGCTTCCAGCCGCCCTGCTGCAACAAGGTCTCGCAGCTTGCCCTCTTCGCCGATCGAACCTCCCGAATAGCGGGCGGACCTCGCTACGAGGCGGTCCGCGAACCGCGAGCGATGGCTTCCGCCGCTTGGGCGCCAGAGGCGTTGGCGCGTCCGGTCACGTAGCCGACAAACTCGCCCCATGACCAGCTCAGCGTCAAAGCCGCGGTGAGTGGCAGGGCCTTCAGGAAGGCAGCCAGGGTACGACGCTTCTTCCAAGCCATCAGGGTCATGCGAGCCAAGATCAGGCCGGGAAGGAGCGGCGAAAGCACGGCCCAGAACACCCGCCGCGACGTCCCTGCCAACGCGGCGCGAGTAGCAGCATACGAGCGGCCCCAAACGAATCGTTCCTTCAGCGCCGCCTTCAGCCGGAGCCCCTGGCGGTGCTGGTAGAGCACGGCGTGGGGCGCGAGCGCTAGTTTTTCGCCTCGTGCGCGTAGCGCGCCGTTCACCGACGCTTCGTGAAAGAACTCCTGCCAGACGGGCCGGATCGCCTCCAGGGCCGCCCGTTTGTAGGATACGTTGGCGTCGCTGGCGATAGTGGATTCACCCCCCGGCAGCGGGTTCTGGTAGCGCAGAAAATCGCAAAAGTAGACGGCCCAATTGAGCGGGCGATCGATGCCGTTTTCAATGGCGCCGCCAACCCCACCGAAGGGTCCCTGGTGGGCTTCCACCAGCCGCGCGCTCCAATCCGGCGGCGGAATCCCAACGTCTTCAATCAACGCCACAATGCTGCCGCACGCCAGGGCAAGGCCGCGTGCCCGCAACTCGTCGTGGTGCTCCCGGCTCCCGCCCCGGCCCGTGTACGTTCGCAGGTCGGCAACTTCCAGAAAGCGTACGGCCGCGTATTGGTGGCGCAACCGCGCGATTCCGTCTACCGAAGGATGGTACGGAACGATGATCTCCATCGCCGGCGCGCCGACCTGTTGCATCAGCGCAGCGAGGCATGGCTCGAGGTGACTCGCGTCCGGGTGGTCCGTGGTGTCGCTGACAATTGCCACCACAACCGAGAGAACCGGATTGTCTACCGCAGCCATCTATTCCACTTTTAGAAGCGCATCGCCCGGACCCGCCAGGTAGCCGACGAGCTCACCCGCCACGTAAACACAGAGGGCCGGAGTGAGCAGCGGCAGCGATTGGGCGAATTTTCCGAAGTGACAGTGCTGGCGCGACACCCGTTGCGCCATACGCGCCAACAAAAGAAATGGCACCAGCGGAGAGGCCACAAAATAGGCCAGCTTGCGCCAAGCGGGCATTTGGCGCGAACGGGCGCCCGCGAAGGCGCGACTGAACCAATACCTCTGCCGCAAATAGTAGCCGTAATTGAAGGGCCCGCGATGATAGACCACCATCGCCGGCGCCGGGCGGAACTTCACTCCATCGACCATCAGTCGCGGATGCAGCCCCGCTTCCCAGTAGCCGGCGCTTAGCAGTTCCTTATACTTCAGCAGCAGGGCCCGAGAGTAAGCGATGTTGGCGCTGCCCAGGTCGCGCCATTCTCCCTCCCGCCAGGGCGGAAAGTAGTTGTTGTACTCGCAGAAGTACACAACCCAGTCGCGCAGCCGTCTATAGTCGTAGTCCGCGACCGGACCGCCGACGACTCCGTAATCGCCGCCGGCATGCGCTTCGATCGCCCGCGCAAGCCAGTCCGGCGCCGCGAGACAGTGCTCCTCGATGATGGCCACGAGTTCGCCGCTCGCTTCCTCTACGCCGCGCCGCCGCAGATCAGGCACCGTTTCCCGCTCGGTGCGGCGAATCACCCGCACCCAGGGGAACTTCCGCGCAATCCGTTCCGCATATTCGGCGGCTCCGCAGGCCACAACGATGACCTCCGCGCCGCAATCCTTCGCCTGCTGCTCCAGCGAAAGCAGGCATTCATCGATAAACGGCGCGCCCACGATAGACGCGACGACCACCGAGACGTGGTGAGAATCTGTTCCCACTCATTACCCCTGTAAAGCTGATTTGCGGGCCACTGGCATCTCAGAGACTCGTAATGGCCCCACTCACCGGGAGGCGCGCCTCCGGGCTTGCTCGAAGACATCGAGAAGCTGGCGCGCCGCTGTCTCCCAGGAGAACTCACTCGCCCTCCGGATCGCTCGCTCGCCGAGAGACCGGCGTAGGTCTTCGCGCGAAAACAGCCGATCCATTGCGGCCGCAAGCTCTTCGACGTTGTGTGGGTCAACGGTGAGCCCAGCGTCGGCAACCACTTCTTCGAGGGAATTGCCGGAGCTTACAATAACAGGCCGACCGCAGGCCATCGCCTCGATCGCCGGCAGTCCGAAGCCTTCGTCCAGAGACGGCATCACGAAGAGCGTGCACGTATTGTACAACCGGCAAAGCTCTTCATCGGGAACAAAGCCCGTGAACACGACCTGACATCCCACCTTCAGTTCGGCCACCAGCGCCTTGAGCTCGGCGTAGTTTCCCTTAAACCCGTCCGACAAGTAGTCGCCGACCAGCAGCAGTTGAGCACCTTGCGACCGCGCTACGCTTCGGGCGAAGGCCCGAATCAGCGTCGCCAGATTCTTATTCGGACTGATGCCTCCTACGTACAGTGCGAAGGGAAGGGGCGGCGCCTCAAACTCCCTCACGCAGAACCGCGGCGAGGCCGCTTCCCGCATGACCGCGATCCGGTCCGCCGGGACATGGAACCATTCCGCGATCGATCGCTTCGAGTACTGCGAGACGGTGAGAATGGTATCCGCCTGAGCTATTGCCAGCCGCACCTTGGCGCGCCACAGCCACTCCTGTTTCTTCGAGGAAAAAGAGAACTGGGGATTGCGGTCGGCGATGGTATCGTGAATCCCGACGATCACCGGGATTCGCCGCAGCAAGGGGAAATAGGAGTACACCGACGGGAAAAAAAATAGATCCAGCGGTTCCCTTACCGCCAGGCTCATTCGGAGCAGATCGCGCGTCGACCGGTGACTGCCTGCGGTCGCCGATTCCGCCACGCCTTGGCTGGTCGCAACGCGCCGGGCGTCGAAAGGTCCTTTCAGGTCAAACAGCGGATACGACGAAGAATCCAGGTACACCGTGTAGCGGTTCGATACGTCGGTCTCGCCCAGCGCTTTCATGAGCTCTCGCAGGACGCGCCCATAACCGCGCTGGTTGCTCCAGCAGCCGCCATCGATCCCTACATGCATGCGAGTCGAGGTAACCTTTCGAGATTGGTCTGCCTGGTTCGGGCACTTTCGTTGGCCGACTAGAGTGATTCTAGCGGCAACACACCCGCCCAACAGACCATGAGTAGAAGTCTACTTGCTTCCTCGGGTGAGGCCAACAACTTCATGGTGAGGCCCCGGTGTAAACTGCAAGGTGCCATCTTCACCGAAAGACGAACCGCCGAGCTTCCCGAAGAAGACGCCGGAGGCCGATGAATAAGCTGCCGGGCCCAGTGAAGAGCCGTTCCAGGGAAAACCTGCCGCGAAGGTAATAGGCATCGATCCGAGGCAGGTCTAGTCGGCTCGCTCGCCTGGAGAGGAAACGAAGCGACGTGCCCACCGCGAGGTCGAAGTACTGGCCGGCGAGGGAGCGCACCTGGGGTGAACAGGCTCCATAGGGGTAAGCCAGCCAGCGCACGGGCCTTCCCAGGCGCTGCTCCATTTGAACCTGGCACCCACCCAACTCCTCTTCACACACCTTGGCCGACAGCAGAGTGAGGTCGGGATGGGTCATCGTATGTGCGCCCAGCGAGATCAGCGGAGGCAGTGCGGACAGTTCCTCCCAGCTCAGCAGCGGCCGATCAGAAACGCTGCTGTGAGGCTGACTGGGCCAGTTGTTATTGCGCCCGCAGTACCCGCTCACGATGAAGATCGTCGCCGGTAGCCCATAACGTTCCAGCACGGGAATTGCGTGATCGAGCAGATTGCGATATCCGTCGTCGAAGGTGATCGCAACAGAGCCGGGACAGGATAATGCCTCGTTCAGCGATACCACTGGGATGCCGGACGCCGCAAGAAACTCCATGTGCTGCCGGAATAGGAAAGGCGGGATCGAGATCAGCGATCCCGAATCGTCCAGGGAATGATAGGTGAGGATAGCGGAACGAGCGCCGGTCATGGCCCGGCAACCTTGGCTTTCGCTTCTTTGGCTAGGGGCACGGCTCCCTTTACCTTGGCGTCGGGCCTGTAGACCTTACCAAGACTGTAACGGAGAAGCGCCACCATGAACCCAACCCCGCTGTAAACAAAGTACAGCAAATGAAACGGAATGGCGGCCAGGGCAAAGAACTTGCCCTTCTCCCCTGCCAGGAACAGATAAAACTGTTTGTTCAGCACCAACACGGTGAGCATGATGACAAGAAACAAAAAGCGCAGCGCATGCCACGGAAGATAGAAGGTAACACATACCATGACCAGAAGACAGTAGCCGCCGACCAGCATCCCCGTCCATCGTCGCCATTTCTCCCGTGAGTAGGCGTATCGATGGCGAGTAAACAGAGCGAGCCAAGCGACAAGAACCAGAGGAATGATCGGGTACATGCGAAACCAATATGAGAGGGCGACAATCAGTCCAAGCACTGACATCATCAATGCCATGACGAAGCGCGACTGATTCTCGGAACCCTCAATCCAGTACCCCGAAAGCAAAATGAAAAAGATCGCGAACAATGGCGTCAGGAAGTGCACGTGCCAGCGGACAGTCTGGTACACACCGAGAAGAACCACGAGGAAAGCAAGCACTACACTGATCCGCTGGCTTATCCGTAAATTCAAATCGTTCGGCATCCGGCCCGAGCGAAAGGTTAGTTCTGACCAAGGAATTGCGCGATGGAAGAAGTCCGTCTCGATCATGCTGCGGAGGCTCCAGCGCTTCAAGTGCTTCACCATGATATCGGCGCTCAGAGCCAGCTTTCGATTCGCCGCGGCCAGCCGATAACCCAGCTCGATATCTTCGATGGCCGGGGCATGGTAGTGGCTCTCGTCAAAGCCGCCGACATCAAGGAAGACCTGCCGTCGCATGGCGCCACAACCGCTCCAGAATGTCGTAGCTCCGCGGTTGGAATGCTGGTGCACGAAACAGTGCATCAGGTTCCGGTACTGGGATATGAAATTCGGGGCGGACGGCGAATGGTCGTAAGATCCCATGACCGCATCGATCTCAGGATCCCTCGCAAACTCCGCGATGATCTTGGATATAGTATCGGGATATACGCAGACGTCGGCATCGAGGAAAACCACAATATCTCCGCTCGCTGCTTTCGCCCCGAGGTTTCGGGCCCGCGCCGGACCACACCGACCGTTGGTGGACAGCACCTTTGCCCCGTGCTGGGTTGCTATTTTGACCGAGTCATCCGTTGAGCCATCGTCCACGACGATGCATTCCAGGGGCGACGCGCTCGAGCTACTGAGGCTCGCCAAGCATTGCTGCAAGTCGCGTGCGGCATTATACACGGGGATGACGAGGGACACCGACAGCGCCACGACACTCCCTCCCTGAATGAATTATAGTTGTTCCCGTCGCCGTGTCAATACCACAAGATGTCAATAGCACTTAAAGTACGCTATCCGTCTTGCCCGAGAGGCGCTATACGTCCGCGCATGAGTAACAGGGCACCCTGTCTAACAAAAGGAGAGGAGACAAGAAGAAATCAGTTGCGGGCAGGACTGCACGTCGCTTAAGACGCGCGTCAGGGTGCGGACCAGTTCACTTTCGTGGCTGAAGTCCCGATTGTGGGTGGCGTTCTTGCGCGTGTACTTCCATAACCGCTTGGCGGGGTTGAACTCGGGTGAATAGGGCGGCAGTTGATGCACGTCCAGCCAGTGACGATGGGACTTGAACCACTTCCACACTTCCGCATCCTTGTGATATGAAGCGTTGTCCTAAATTAGAATCGCCCCTCGGCTTCGGTAATGCCGGGCGAGCTGCTCCGGGAACGCCAAGTAGGTGGAAGCCTTGAAGGTGGTGTCCTGCCGGTAATGAAAACGGGTACGCCGGAGTTCGATGGTACACAGAATCTTGACGCTGTGACGCTCCCCGGTGACCCCAAACTCGGGCGGCTGACGCACTTGGCTCCAGGTGGTGTGCAAGGTGGAATCCTTCCGGAAACTGGCTTCGTCGGTGAAGATCAGCGCCCGGCTTTGGCTTTGGGCTTTTTTTTAAGATTGGGATAGGTATGCCGGTGTCAACGGTCTTGCTCTCGGGCATCGGCCCGCGCCAGGAGGCGACGCGGTCGTTGCAGCGAGAGGTCCATTTTGTGAAGCCGCTTGCGCACATGGCCGGCATGGTAGGTGACGCCAGACTCGCTTTCGAGCACCCAGGCAATCATCGGCGAGGTCCATACTCCACTGTCCAGCCCATTGGCTACCAGACCACTGTCCAGAATGTCCTCCAGTCGCTCCTGCTGCGCCTCCGTCCGGCGTGGCGGCCGTCCCGGACCGTGCCCTTCCACAAGCCCTCGACTCCATAGGCGTGATATCGGGACAAATACTCCGAGACCCGAGAGCGCGGGGCTTTGAGAATCTTCGCCAACTCCCCACTGGTGCGGCCTTCGGAATTGAGGACAGCGGCTTGCAGCCGCTTCGCCACCCGGTAAGCCCCCTCTCGCTCTGCCTCTTTACTGAGGCAAATCAGGTGGCGTTAGGTCTTGGGATGCAAACGCAGCAGTTGAGGAAGCATGACCACTCCTCCCGCCAGGAGTATGCCAAGAGAGAGCGTGCCATAAGTCCTTTTAATTATGCGCGGCTGTATAGTACCTCTTATGCTGTTGGCGGGTGGTCGCACCTGCACAATTGGCCTATCGCGACCGCCGTTATCTGCATGTCGACCCCGCGAACTGTCTGGTCGCCGGTGCCTTGGAGGCGGAATGAAACGGCAGACTGCGTTCCCTCCAGGAGGCGCAAGAGGAGTATGAGCGGCTCCGCCAAGCCGACCCGGTGGCCGTCGAGGAAGCGCAGCGAGAGCGCATCGCCGCTTTGGCCAGTGATTCTCCGCAGTTGTGGCAAGATCTGCAGACGCCCGACCGGGAAAAGAAGCGCATGGTGCGCCTGCTCTTCGAGGATGTCACCGTGCTCAAGCGGGATCAGATTCAGGGCACATCCGCTTCAGAGGTGGCGCTCTCCAAAGCCTCGCCCTGCCACTTCCCCCGAGCGCGCCGGCTCGGAAGAAGACTCCCGCCGCGGTCGTCTGCGAAGTGGATCGGCTCTTGGATCATCACAAGGAAAGCGAAATCGCCAGCCTCCTGAATGAAAAGGGTCTACGATCAGGAACGGGGCAAGTGTTCACGCCCATGAGCGTGACCAATATTCGCCGCAATTATGGGGTGCGGGATCGCTCCCAGCGGTCGTGCGAGAGAGAACTGCTGACGATTGATGAAATAGCAGAACAGCTTACGATTGCCGGGTGGGTGCTCAAAGATTGGCGCGATAAAGGGCTGTTGCAAGCCCATCGCTACGATGATAAAGGTCAATGCCATTATGAGCCCCCGTCGCACGATCTGCCCGGCAAGTTCAAAAAAAGCGACCGTACCCGCTGGCGAAGGCAACCAGCCTCACATCTGCCAACGAGGTGCAGTATGAAGTCTAAGCTATTGGAACGGAACAGCGCTCCCTAATTCACGATTTCGGGTTCAGAACTCACTTCGCGGGGCGCCGCATCAGCGGGATCCTGAGCCTAAAATTCCTTATCCACCTTTGTCTTGCTGAAGCCGATCATCTGGCTGATCCTCATGTGGAAGGCGTGGAGGATCGCCAATGGAAGTCCGGCCATGGCCGGGTGGTGAGCGGTCAGCCCACGGAGCAAGGCGCCCAGCGAAGTGCGCGCGTGAAGCCACTCTGGGGTCATATCGAGGTCCCTTGCGACCCTTCGTGAGGCCAGGACGTAGGGCGACACGTCGTCCGCGAGATCGACCAGGAACCGGTGAATGCGACCCTGGTCGTGCCTGGACATCCAGGGCTTACGCCCGATGCAGTGGATCAGCGGCGGGAGCCCGCGGAACAGATCGAGCAATCGATGGTGGGGACGGTAGGTCGAGGATCCGGCGCATTGGGCGATGTCACGGCCCAAACGAAGGTAATCGAAAGGCAGCCGGCCGAATTCATCGCTTTCCAGCAAAGCGGTCAGGAGCACCTGATCGCTTGCCAGGTGCCACGGGCGGCGTTCAAACGGAAGCGCCTGCGCCTCACGGTAGCGCGGATCGTGGGTCATCTGAAACCAACGTGTCAACAGTGGCCGGTGGGATTTCGTGGCGCGCAAGAAACAAGAGTTGATCGGCCGTACCGGGCGTGCCGCAGGCAATTCCCACAAATGGCTCACAGGGATAGCCTCGTGCCGATCCCATTCCTCCGCCACAATCAGAGAATCGCCGGGAAACTCCTTGAGCAACGAGGAGATCGGACGCGTGACGATCATGTCGCTGTCGAGCCAAATCACCTCCGGCCTCCCCGCGTTCAACTCCTGGAGCAATAGCCAGGGCTTGACGTCCCAACCCCTCACTCCGTCTGGCGGTTCTGTGCAGAGGACGACCTCGGGTCTCTGTTCCGCCCAGCCTCGGACCGAAGCCGGCGCCTCGGGTACGGTCAGATGCAGTGAGACTTTCCGATCCACACGACACAAGGACTCTCCCATCAATATGAGTCCATCCATCGCCTCGGCGCGGTCCTCGTAAGAACAGACACGGAGGGACAGATCCGTCTTTTCCAAAGGCTGGGATGTCACCATGGCAATTTCTCCCCAGCCGAGGGCGCCGTGAACCGCAGGGGGCGACCAGTCAAGTCTAATCCTCCACGACGTGGGTCGCGAACTCTTTCCGATGCTCCGCCCAGCGCGCATGGTCGAATCTTCCGTCGGGGGACAGGCAGCCCGTAGCGGCATAGGCCATGGCCAGCGTATGGTGCGTATTGTCGTGCGCAAACAAGCCCTGGCGGCCAAAGGTCAGCACGCCTTCGATTTCGCCGAGCCATCCATCCATCCTGGAAAAACACTCCTCGTAGCCCCGGCGGTAGAGGGGATACGCCTGACGCAGGCGGCGCGTGACGACTCTCGTGACCCGAGCAGGTTTAGGGAGGCCAGCCTGCGCCATCCATTCGCAGAGACGATTGCCCAGCTCTTGGTCGCCCATCTCCCACTCCGGACGCCCGGGGTCCGAGGGAAGTTCCGCGCAGAGAACGGTCCGGCCGCGCGGTTCGGATGCGGAGCTGAAATTCTTCGGCTCCGAAAGGCGAGAGATGGGGATCGCCTCCTCTGGGAAGTAGTAGGTGTCAGTACTGCTGAATCGATCCTGATCGAGCACCAAGTAAATCAGGATCATTCCCCGGAAGGAAATTCTCGAAGCGGCTTCGAGGACGTCCTGAGGAGGCTCGGGACGCATGCCCCGCACCAGGAGGCTGATCGGTATGGTCGACCAGACGATCCGAGTGGGGACCTCAAACTCCTCGCCGCCCAACTGATAACGCACTGCCTTGATCCGCCTGCCCTCTCGTTCGATCGCAGTGACACGAGCTCCAAACTTGAATTCCGCTCCCGCGTCTCGAGCCGCCTCATACAGGCATTGCGAAATTTGGCCGTAGCCGCGGCGCAGGTAATAGAACCGGCCGGCCCCCGGGGTCTTAAGGCCAGGCATTTGGCCGGCGATCTTGCGCAGCATCTTCCCGAAGGAATTGCCCGAGACACGTTTTTGAGCGGTTGTAACTGCCAGTTCTTCGGGATTGACTCCCCAGAGCTTCCGGGCGTAGGGGAAATAAAACTCGCGGCAGATGGTTCGTCCCAGACCGCGCTCCAGCACGGTTGCAAAGGTTGCGGGTCCGGACTCGTCCCGCGGCAGCAGCTTTCGAGCCATGTCCGCAAGGACGCCAAGGGCAAAGGTCTTCGGAAGTCGAAGGAGCAGGTCCATGGGCTTCAAAGGGAAGTGGATCCAGCGGCCTTGCAGGAGGATTCTCCCATGACGCGTTTGAAGCAACAGATCCTTCCCCAGCAAGCGGCGCAAATCTTGCATGATCTCCGCTTTGGCAGCCGGGTGGAGTCGATGACTGCCGTAGTCGCAGTAGACGCCATCGAGCTCGAAGCTGCCGGCATTACCTCCCACTCCGTCTCGCTGTTCGAGCACGGTGACGCGGGCGATCCCTTTTCGGACGAGCTGGTAGGCCGCGCCGACACCGGCAGGGCCTGCGCCAAGAATCATCACGTGTTGTGCCGCTGGCGGGCGCGCGTTCCCTATAGGCGCTTCCGATGCGGACGTGTGCGCCTCCTCTTTCACCGGGTTCTCAGGCGACGCTGTCGGCTTGGGAATCATTAAAGCGGTCATCCCTTGGGTGTTTTGAATCCGTCTTTAGCGAATTCAGGAGTGTAGTGGGGCGGTTTAGTTGGCGCCGAAGAAAAGTGGCCCATGAGGAGTGCAATGAGTCCCGCGATCAGCCCGCCGCTGATCACGATGGCTTCAAAGAGCAGGCCCACCGCGGCGGTGAAGGCCGGTGGTGCGCCAAAAGGAGCCAGGAGGCTGACCAGCACCGCTTCCCGAACTCCTATGCCCCCTTGCGTGATCGGAACAAGCGCTGATAGCTTGGCCAGCGGCCAGGCAAAAAGCCACATATTGAACTTAAGATGGAGTCCGGACGCCACTCCCATCCTGTAATTTATTCCCGCTTGGCACACCTGGAGGGCCATTCCGAGACTGAAAGCAGTCAACATACGACCGGGGCGGCCATACATCGATCGAATTCCGCGCCGGAGCTTCGCCATAATGCGGCGGATTTTGAAGGGGAACTTTCGCGCCGGAAGCGCGAGCAGTGATCCCAGACCTAAGGCACCTGAAACAAGCAGAGTGATTCCCACGGCCCAGAGCCTTTTATGACTTTGGTAGTCGAGAGAGGTGGGGAGGAGCAGCACACCTATGGTGGTAACCCCCAGCAGGCCTAACACATCCTGGACGCGATCGGTCAGGCTGCCGAGGACGATCGCGGCTCTTGAACGCGAAACGAGAAACGCCATTCCGCCGCGAACCAAGTCGCCTCCGACCAGAGACGGAAGAAAGATATTGCCGAATAGTCCCCCATAGTAGCAGCGAACCGACTGGGAGAATGTCAGATCGGCGCCAGCAGTGTTGATCAGCAGGCGCCACTTCACGACCCCCAGGAGGTGTAGTAGCAAATAGGCGCAAAGCAACCCCAAGGCAAGCGATGGGGGTATGCGTTTCATAGCCGACCACACCTGATGGAACGGCAGGACGGTGAGCAGCAACGTCAGAATCAAAGCGCTTCCGGCAAGTCGAGTGACTCGAGATCGCCAGAATCTTGGCTTGGGACCGGAGCGTGCTTTGCTAGCGGACTCTGTCAAAGGGATCACCAAAATTTCTACTCACCTATTCCACTGAGCAACCTGGAAATCTGGTCGGAAAGGAGGCCCACCGCCCAAATAATCAATGCCGCCAGCAGGAATATCCCCGCGCTTGGCGAAAACGTCCAGCGGACGACATCGAATCCCAGCTTCACCAGCCCTGCGACGAGGAACACCGCGCCCAACGGCAGAAAGAAACGGAGCGGGTTGAAACAAATGGCCGTGCGGAGAACCACCAGCAGAAAATCGTACACATGAAGAGCGCCCACCTTCGAGAAACCTACTCGCTTGTGGTAGTCGATGGGAAGGTAGAGGATACGATAATCGTTCAGCAGCATTGCCATTGTAATCGTGGAAGTGAAGGAGAAACCCGAAGGCAAAAGATGTTTGAACTTTTCCACCAGCGACTTCCTGAAAACCCGCAGACCGGAGTTTAGATCGGGGATCGGCTGCCGCGCCAGATAGCTCGCCAATCGTCCCACCAACCACTTCATCGGACGGCGAACCAGCGGAATGTGGACGTTCCGGCCGGTTCGAGCGGCCACTACCATGTCGTATTCTGGAATGGCCTGGAGCAGCTTGGGGATGTTCTCGGCCGGATATGTTCCATCGGCGTCGATGATGAGAATCCAATCGTATTTTGCCGCGGCAATGCCCGTCTTGAGCGCCGCACCGTAACCTCGGTTGTATTTCTTTTCGATCAAGTGCACAGCGTGCTGGCGTACCGCGTTAGCGGTCCCGTCCGTCGAACCGTCGTCCACTACAATCAATTCGTAGGGACAACCCGTACCATCCATGACCTCCCGAATCCTTTCAATCTGCACCCCCACCATCTGAGCTTCGTTAAAGGCAGGCATGACGACGGACACCGCGCCCGCGCCCGCGACTTCAGCCGTCGCTGGGCGTTCGGCTACGGTCCGTGTGCGCCCCTGATTTTCGCGCATGTCATTCCCCCTCAGTTCCGACCGTGCAGGATTGGCTGAGTCCTCTCGTCTTTCGACTTGCACACAAAGATCTCACCGCCAGAAAGCGTGCCGGGAAACACTCGAACCGTCGTGAATCTGGTTTGGATAGCCTCCCAAAGGTCGGGCTGAATGGTGCGAATAGGAATCGGCATGGCGTAGATTAGCCATGTCCCATGGTCCTGCGACAACACGGCATCCAATTGCGCGCGTGTCTCCACCAATGGCCAGGAGCGCCCGTAATAACGTTGAAAGGCTGTCGTGACCACTCCGGCAGTGACCACTTGCTCTTTCTCCCGCTGCTGATCCTCCACGAATCGCATGGCGGAGAGATAGTCTTGTTTCGGATAGCGATATGCCGCCCGCAGTGGGGGAACCGAAGCAAGAATCATCAACAGCAACATGGCGGTACTGAAGCGAAAGGCGAGCCTTTCCCCCCTGCCCAGAACTCTCGCGGCAAAGTCGCTCCAAACCACCGCGCCGCGTACCAGTAAGAGAAGAGCGAAACCGATTTCAAAGAAGAAAAACCGCGGCCAGAGGTTATGACTGGTCGCCAACACCACCGCTACAGTCACCAAGCCTGGCAGGAACATCAAGCCGACGACGAAGCGGTTGCTTCGCCAAAAGCTTATTAGCCCACTTAGAAACAGGAGTCCGCCGACGGCGACAGCGAGCAGGCCCCCCCCTGCCCCGTGACGTAAGCCGCGCATCATCTCCTTGAGCGCCCACACGGGACTTGCCCATTCCGAACGAACGGATGTGCCCGCCACCCCGATCGTGCGCGCGAAAATTCCTGGAATTACCGGCGCATAAAGCAGAAACGACAACATTCCGGCCAGCACTAAACCGCAGAGTGGCAGGAATGAGTCCCGCGGCAATCGGCTAGCGGATCTTGCCCGAGACCAGATCAGCCATGCATAGAGGATCGCGTGGCCGACGATCACGAAAGCCACCATCAAATGCGTATAGACGCCGAGGGCCGCGCTGACGCCATACATGACGCCATCTGATTTCCGCCCGTTGTTGGCGCAACGAATGAAGAAGATGCTGGCCATGAGCGTCCAAAACACCATCCCGGTATAGCCACGCGCATTCTGTGAAAACCAGATATGCTGATAGTTGATGGCCATCAGGGCCGCCGCAAATAGGGCCTCGCGCTTGCAGGTTACAAGGCGTCCAAAGAGGTAAAGTGCTGGGACCCCGGCAACCCCGAACACTACGGCAGGCAAGCGTAACGCCCAAGGCTGCTCGCCGAAGATGCGGATCGAGCAATGCGCCAGAATCGAATACAGCATGTGCTGGTTCTGTCCACCGTAATGCGTCATGATTCGCCAAATGGGATCGCGGGCCGAATATAGCAGAGTGATAATCTCGTCGAACCACAACTGCTGATTGAGAGCTACGATGCGGAGCAGCGTAGCCGCAACCAGCAATCCCAGCAACCAAGCCCATGAAGCTGACCCGTAAGGGGAATCTATGCCCGCAGGCCAGAGGCTCGTAGCCTCGACCTCCGAGGTTCTGCTTTGGGCAGCCGGACTTTTCCCCATGTGAGTGGTCCCCATGTTTAAAAGCAGCGATACATCGTTCCGCGCGCCGGAAGGGCTCCAAGTGCGTCAACCATCCCCGGCAGTGCCAACAAGGTGAAGATTAGGCGGCTTTGTTTGAAAGAGCCCCAGGCCCCGCAGGCGAGGACCTGCACCGCCCCCACGAGTACGTTCTTGGTCCCCAGGCCGAGTATCAAAACTCGGAGAGTCTCCCACAAGGCCCAGCGTGGAGTCGAAACCGCTCTCATGCTTGACGCCCGGTGAAGAAAGAAATTCTGCACCTGCATCACGAGGGGTGCGCAGAATAGCAGAATCAATCCGCCGATCATGAGGAATACCATGGTGAAGTGTGCACACTCCCAGTGACGTGCCCACGGCGTAAGCGACGTAGGGGCTGCGGTGCCCGGATTGGATTCCGCGCAGCAGAAAAAACGTCGACAAGAGTGCCCGGAACTCGAGCGCGGAATACCCGCGCGCGTTCTGAGAAAACCACACGTGATTATACGACACGGCCAGGAGCGCAGCAGAAAGCAGAACCTCTTTACGGGTGGTGACAGAAATTCCCCGGAGATATAGGATCGGATCGATGCAACACCAAAGACGAGCGCCGGCAAGCGCAGGCTCCAGGCCTGTTCGCCAAGAGCAAGAACACTCAGCCGCGCGAGAACGGAGTAGGGGGATGTTGGGTATCACCAGGGAATAGCCTTATAATCTCTGCCAGAGGGTGGCGGACTGAAACCACCAGGAAGTAGGTTTCATCCCACCAGAGGCCCTTGTTTATTCCGATAACACGCAGCCGCATTGCTAAAATCGATAGCCCCGCAAGCCATACCCAGGGACCCGGCGATTGCATTGGGCGCGAGGACTCACTGCCCTTTTCGCTGTGAGTCGTGTTCATCACCTTGTCTTGCAAAGTTCTTCATCCCACGAGATTGCCTTCGTGGGGCAGTCCCACCCTACCCGCTCAACTCGCGTCCTCCGTTCACACGCGTGGTCACCGCAGTCCACCGGTTCGGTGAGAGCCGAAAATACTGCACAGCCCTTAGAACATGGCAACGACACGCAGAGCCGAAGTAGGGGCCATGCAGCATTACTCTATCACAATCGAGGCAAGGCCGAACTGCAAAGCCAAACCTCGGCGCCAAGCCTCCCGGTAGAAACCCCTCGCCATGAGCCGTGGCCAGTTGTACGGGGGTGGCTCTTTCTGCCCGCGGCCGCCCCCGCGCCACGCACTTCTTGCGGGGCGAGCACTTCCCGACGTTGCACCGCGCATTCTGGAATACTTTACTGGAGTTTGCCGGGGGCTTCCATCCCACAAATTTGTCGCACGTCCAGCCGCCCATCGGCTGTATCCTTTCTTCACACTTCGCTTATAATCATTCTAGCCCACAACGTGAGTGAGCGCAATGATCCGACAGATTCTATTACTGGCACTGCTCACGATACCCATCACGGTCTCAGGGCAGGAAGCGCCTTCTGCCTGGGACGTGCTGACGGTGGACCAAGCCGTCGCTCTCGCCCTGCAGAATAACCGGGAAATCAAGATCACTTTGCTTTGTGTGGAGGTAAAACAGAATGGAAGATTCGAGAAGACACCGGTACTTTGTCGCGGCTATAGTCGGCTTGAGCGTAGTCTTAGGCGGGTGGCTGCGCCTTTCCGGCTTGGATACGAAAAGCATCACGCACCTCGAGATGTACGTGCCGGGCATCCGGATGCCCGAAGGCCTGTCCCAACCGCGAGAGCGTCTGACCTTCAGCCGTGTTTTGACCGGAACCTTTTCCTCCGAGTCGCATCCCCCCGGCTATTACCTGCTTATGTTGCCCTGGACCCGGACGATGGGAACCAGCCTGCGCGCCTTGCGGCTGCCTTCGGCGCTGCTGGGGACAGCTTCGATACCCTTGGTCTACGAGTTGGGTGCGCTGATCGGTGCGCCGGTCTCGGGCGCCGTGGCGGCGGCACTTCTGGCATTTAGCGGCTATCAGGTCTTTTGGAGCAAATACGCGCGCATGTTCGCGTTAAGCTGCTTTCTGGGCCTTGCAGCCAGTGTGCTGCTCCTGTTGATGGCGCGGGGCTCACGGCGCCAAGGCATCCTGGTCACCGGCTACGCGATATTGATCCTGGCTGGCCTCACCACCCACATCTTCTTCTGGAGCATATTCGCGACCCACATGATCTGGACGTTCGGAAATGCCAGGGGCCGGCGGGAACTGCCCCGCATCTGTCGCGCGCAATTGCTAGTAGCGGTGCTCGGTTCGCCGCTGATTGCGTTCGCTTCATATCAGAGCGGCAGTACAATCGCTCCCCTGAGCAACGATGTCTTACACTACTTGGCGGACTTCGGCTCGTTTGCGTTCGCGCTTGCCTCCAGCCGGTCGGGTTACTTCCCGTCGACGGTGCCGTTCACGGGAACTGCCCTATCTTGGGTGGTTAGGGGCATCATTGGGCTGACCGGGGCGTTCCTAGCCGCCAGTGGGCTGCGTTATCTGTGGCATTCGCCCTCAAACGACCCAATCTTTCCCGAGCCCCCGTCGAGACGCATCCTTTGGAATTCTGGCTGGATCGCCGCTGGGAGCGTGGGCCTTCTTGAGATCATCATGTTCCTTCAAATGACGCGCTACGCAGAGCATATCTATAGCACCATTAAGATAACGAAATTCCTTTCGGTCCTGCCGCCTGGCTTAGCGGCCGTCGCTCTGCTCCTGGACAGAATCTGGGCGAGCTTGCCGAAGCCCGGCCGTTGGAAGCGGCTGGTAGACGGGGAGCGCGCTCTGATCGCCCTGTTGGCGATTGGACCTTTCCTGATGCTGGGGGCGCTCTCGCAGGTGAAGCCCATCCTGAACGAGCGGGGCTTGGTTTTTACCTCTCCCTATTTCCTGCTGCTGCTGGCAGTCGGCTTGGTCTCGCTGGGCCGTAAGGCGTGGATTGCAGTGCTTTTGCCGGTTCTGGTGATGACCTGCGCTGCAAGCTTGGCCTCCTACAGGCAAATGACCGCCGATCCTGCCGATTACGCCCAGTTAGCTCGCGGGGTCAAGACCGAAATGCAAGCCAGCGACTTGCTTTTCATTAAGCAAGAGTGGGATACAACACCGATTCTGTATTACCTTAGCGGCGACCAGTACCACTTGGTTGGCCGTCGCCTCGAAGACTATGCGCTTGCCTGTGCCCAGAATCCGACGGCCCGAGTTTGGGTGTTACTACCCCATGACACCGGCGAGTCCGATGAGATGCAAAGAGCCCTCTCCGATTATCAGCCTGTCAGGACTATCACCGCTTTGCACGGTAAGGCGATCCTGTACCAGCGCGCTGGCCAAGTTCCTGAAATGCCGCTCCGCTAGTGCGCTAACTAGAGGGAATGGGTGCGAGCCTGTGCGGGCCGTCACCTTGGGAGAGGAGTCCAGGGAGCCGTACTGCTGAGGGGAGGGGAAGCAAGGAGGCGCGCCGCCAGGAATTGAGGATGACAGCTTCGGAAGGCTTTTTCAGCACCCTGCTCGATCGGACAGGGAATCCGCTTCACACGGACACGGAAGTACCCTATGCTGAGCGAATATGAACACCGTTAACCGCATCGTTCGCCACGCGCGCATCACCTGGCAGAACTACCGGAATCTGCCCAGCCCGCCGTTCCTGATCCTGTTTATCAACTCGATCTGCAACCAGAAATGCGAGCATTGCTTTTACTGGCGCAACCTGAACCGCCGCGATGATCTCAGCACTGAAGAACTCTTCGCCCTTTCGCGTTCGCTGGGCCGCATTGAAACCCTGTACCTTTCCGGAGGCGAGCCTTTCCTGCGTCCCGAGTTCGGCGAAATCTGCCGCCAGTTCATTCGCCACAACAAGGTGCGCCAGATCTACGTTCCCACCAACGGATACTTCGCGGACCGGACCCTGAAACAGATCCGCGAGACGCTGAAGGAGAAGGATCTGGACCTGTTCGTGCCAGAGATTTCGCTCGATGGTCTGGGTGAATTTCACAACAAGTTCCGGGGGTCGCCGGGCGCCTTCGACAAAGCCATGCAGACCTACGATGCGCTCGCCAAACTGCAGGAGAGCGACCCTCGCCTGCGCATACACGCCAACTCCACGGCCACCGCTGTCAATATGGACGAGATCCGGCGGCTGACCACATACCTGTTCGACCGCTGCCCGAAGATGGACCACCACAACCTGGCGTTGATTCGCGGCGATCGGAAGAATCCGTCTTTGCAAGGTCCCAATCTGGAGGAGTACCGGCGGCTTTATGAGTACATCCGGCGGCTATGGGCGGCGCGCGAGGCGGGGCGCTATGGCTCGGTAGTTGAACCCATGTTGCAGTGGGCCAAGTCGCGGACGGCGGCCACGCGAACCCAGGTGATTCCCTGCCGCGCCGGGGTGCTCAATGCCGTGGTGTACTCGAACGGCGACGTGAGTGTATGCGAACAGCACGCGCCGCTGGGCAACCTGCGCGAAAGGAGCTTCCGGGAAATCTGGAATTCCCCTGAAGCGCAGGCATTGCGGAAGTCCATCGCGGCCAAAGCGTGCCACTGTACAAACGAGGTCTTCCTTTGGCCCAGCATCATCTATCAGCCGCAACAACTGGTGCGGGTCATCCTCGGCGCCAAGGCGTGGCAGGGGGTCCGGCCGCTGGCAGCCAATGAAAAGGTCCGGGCCACTCTGGATGAGGGCGTGCCTTCCTTGGATACCCAGAAGCTCATCAGGATCACCTCCGGTGGAAGCTCGTAATGGAACCGTCCGCTTCGACGCCCGGAATGGCCGTACCTTCGGAAGTAGTGGCGTCTGCTACTCCGCCCGCCGAACCGCGGCGCCTGGCGATCAACTTTCTATTCCTCACTGCGGGCGAATTCACCGCCAAGCTGCTGACCTTCGCTAGTTTCACCTATCTGGCCCGGGTGCTCGGCCCTTTGCCTTACGGCTCTGTGGAGTTCACCCTGGCCGTCATGGTCTTCTTCACCCTGCCCGCGGACCTGGGGCTGGCATCGTATGGCGCTCGGGAAGTCGCCCGACATCCGGACCGGGCGCCGCGTCTCCTGCACGAAATCACGGGACTTCGCGTGGCCCTGACACTCTGCTCGATGCTGGCGCTGGGCATTTTTATTCTTGTTATCCACAAGAGCATCGAACTGAAAATTCTGCTGGCCCTGTACGGGGTGAGCCTGATGGCGGGGCCCTTCCTGCTACAGTGGTTCTTCCAGGCGCACGATCAGATGCACTGGGTAGGGATCGCCTCCATCGTCCGCCAAGCGGGATTCGCTGGGCTGGTTTTCCTGACTTGCCGCCGCGGATCGCCGTTGTCGTACATCGGCTTCATCGAGTGCGCTTCCGTGGTGGGCGTAGCGGGGTTTTGCCTGTATGTGGCCCGGCACAAGATGGGGTTCGCATGGCCATGGCCCGACCTGCACGTTATCCGGCTCCTGGGCCATATAAGAGAGGCCGCACCCATCGGATTGAACGAGTTGGCTTGGGCTTTCATGTTGTATTTCGGCACGGTCCTGCTCGGCTTTATTTTCCCGGATCGGTCGCTCGGCTGGTTCGGCGCATCCCACCGGGCCCTCATGGCCCTGCATACTTTCGTCTACCTCTATTTCTTCAACCTGCTGCCGTCGATTTCCCGCTGTGCCGCCCTGCCGCACAAGTATCTCCTGGAACTGATGGACCGGTCGATCCGATTCGGGGCCTGGGCCAGCCTGTTTGGGGCCGCCCTGCTGACAGCGCTGGCGCCGCAACTGCTCACGCTCATGTACGGTCCGCCCTTCAGACCGGCGTCGCACTCATTTTCGATTCTGGCCTGGATGCTGCCCGTCGCCATGCTGAGTGGCCACCATCGGTACATCCTGATCGCTTATAACCACCAGACGACTTTGCTACGCTGTACCGCCATTTCAGCGGTGGCCGCCGTGTTACTCGGCTTTACGCTGGTCCCGTTCTATGGTGGCCCAGGTGCCGCCTGGGCGCTCTTGATCGCCCTGCTGATCAATTTTGCACTGGTGTATATTTCGGTGCGGCAACTGGTAGTGAAAGTGCCCGTACACCGACAGCTCTACGCACCACTGTCAGCGCTCGCCGTTTCGGTGATTCTCTATCTGGTTCTCGCGAGATGGAATGTCGGGGTCGCCTTGGCCGGCGGATCGGCAGTGTACGTGGCGGGCCTGGTGGGGTCCGACGGCCCCCGACTGGCCTCGTTCCTGCTGACAATTGTCCGCAAGCCCCCCGGAAGCACGGCGCGGATGAGCTGAGTTTCTCCCCCGGGCGGTCGAGGAGGAACGCCTGCCGAACGAGAAACGACTCCTGGCTATTTCAAGAAGTGGCCGTGTCCTTTATCTTCTTGAAGCTTGAAAATATCCTCCGGGTTGCTTGTTGTTCCAACGACAAGACCTGAACCCCAGAGGCGATGAGGCAGGGAAGTGCCCGCCCGATTCGTTGTGTCGAGGGCAGGAGGAGCGTACAATGCACAAGCCGGAGGTCCAAATCGAAAACTCCGGCTGATAGCATGGGCCAGCAAATGTGCCGGCGGGGATTACTTCACCAAGTGAGGTAAGAAGTGTTTCGATCCGAACTACCCCTGAAGAAGTGGCTGCAAAAGGCCTTGCTCATCCTATGCGGTCTGCTGTTGCCGCTGACAATCGTGGAATTCGCGATGCGAGCCTATGCTCGACTTGCTTCTCAGGAGCGCACCATCACAGCTGACTACCTCCTCGGATGGAAACTCATCCCCCACACCAAGCACCTCTTCCGAAAGGAAGAGCAGCCTTATCTGATTGTGATCAACTCCAAAGGCCTTCGGGATAGAGAACACTCATATGAAAAGTCCAAAGGTCTATTCCGAATCGTCGTCGTGGGAGATTCGTTTGTCTTTGGATCCGGTGGCGTGGAGGCCTCGGACAGGTTTACGGACATTTTGGAAAAATCCACAAGAAACGTTGAAGTAATAAATATGGGGGTGCCGGCATATGGCACAGATCAGGAATACTTGTATTTGAAAAGAGAAGGTCTGAAATATCACCCCGATCTGGTCATCCTATGCGTCTTTGGAGCTGATTTTGCAAGAAGTTTCTCCACGGTGAACCCCTCAAATGGCCGGCCTAAGGGATATTTTTCAATCACAGCAGGCCAGCTTGTCTTTCACCCACCGTCATTCCCGGTGTTTTACAAACTCTCGCAGCGAAGTTACCTGCTTGGATTATCGTACATGGCGCTTGACAAAGTTTTTAGATCTTACTGGAAGGTGCATCAACTCGATGTGATAAATCCCCAAGACAGAGTCGATACCTTCAAACATCTATTCATCGGCGCACGAGATTTGTGCCAAGAGCAGGGATCGAAATTTGTAGTCGTCTATCTTCCCTGGCACGGCCAAAAAAACAAGGGATTCATTGAACAAACTTTGGACGAGTTGGCGGCATCGGAGGATATTAAAATACTCAACCTGATGAACGACATGGACCGCGCGAACACTGAAAAGCGGGCCTACTTTGAGCATGATATCCATTTCAACGAGTCCGGACACCAAGCGGTCGCCAAGGCTCTGCAGGAGTATTTAGTCACAAACGGCCTTTTGAACTCAGCCGCGTTGCAACCGAAAACGGCAAGCAGGCCAGATTAAGATCGAAGCTCCCCTTGTTAGCTTTGCAGCCATGGGGTCGGGAGTTCGAACCTTTTTTTCGAGCCCGCAAACTTTCTTGCTCAGATAGCCGACACGTCTCGCGCCAAAATCAGAAGCTCCACAGCCAGGTAATCCACGCGTGCCCAATACGCTATTGCATTTCAGCATGGACGTCTTGTAGACTAGTTCTGAGTAAGGGGTGCTGGCATTGCCGAAGGGGGAAGAGGGCGTATAGGTCATCGGGCACAGTTAAGGGTTGAAACCAAAGGGTGCATTGCGAAGAACGGCTCGACACCGGTCAAGCCATGCGCTCAACCCAGCTTCGGGGTCCAGTTCGAATCATGGTCCCGTTGCCAGGACCGTCAACGGTGAGGCAATTGTTCGCGCCCGGGACGGGTGTAGGTAGTCTTTGAGTGAACTGAGGAGGTCGCTATGGGGTTCTTCCAGGTTTCCAGGCGACGTTTCGGTATCGCCGGCGAATTGCTGGGTTTTTTCCTCGCTAACAAGCGCTTCTGGCTTGTGCCAATGATCATTGTGTTGCTGCTGTTCGGGATACTGATCGTTCTGGCACAGAGCTCCGCGATCGCGCCGTTCATTTACACTCTGTTTTGAGGTTAGAAATGCTCAAGAGTTTGTGGCAAGGGCTGAGGCGCGTCTGGGAAACCTGGAAGGTGCTGGCTCGCAAGATTGGCACCTTTCAGGCGCGAGTCCTGCTGACAGTGCTTTACGGGACCCTCGTGCTTCCGTTCGGACTCTGTGTGCGGCTTCTTGCTGACCCGCTACGCACCAAGAAGCCCCCCTCCCGGTGGCTTGACCACCCTGACGAAGCCTCCGACATGGAGTGGGCGCGGAGGCAGTGATTCATGGACATTCTGGGAGTCTCCTGCTATTACCACGATGCCGCCGCCGCCCTGCTGCGTGACGGCCAACTGCTGGCGGCGGCTGAGGAAGAGCGCTTCTCTCGCAAGAAGCACGACTACGACTTCCCGAAGAACGCCATCCGGTTCTGCCTGGAAGCCGGAGGCGTCCGCGGCGCCGACCTGGACTACGTCGTCTTCTTCGAAAAACCGTTTCGCAAGTTCGACCGGATACTGGCGAGTGTGCTCGAGACCTATCCGCGGTCGTGGAAGGTCTTCCGTGAGTCCATCATCACCTGGATGATCGACAAGCTCTGGGTGGCGAGCACCCTGGAATCGGAGTTGGGGGTGCACAAAGACAGGGTGCTGTTTTGCGAGCACCACCTCTCCCACGCCGCCGGCGCCTTCCTTTGCTCCCCTTTCGATGAGGCGGCCATCCTGACCGTGGACGGTGTGGGCGAGTGGGTCACCGGCACTTGCGGGGTGGGCCGGGGCAACGAGATCCGGTTGACCAAGCAGATGCAGTTCCCGCATTCGCTGGGACTGCTCTACAGTGCCTTCACCGCGTTTCTGGGCTTCGAAGTCAACGAAGGCGAGTACAAGGTCATGGGTATGGCGCCTTACGGCCAGCCCCGCTACGTTGACAAGGTGTGGAAACTTGTTCACCAGAACAACGACGGTTCGTTCTGGCTGGACATGGATTACTTCAGCTTCCACCACTCCACGGATCGCACGTTCAACAGCCGATTCGTGGATCTCTTCGGCGAGCCACGCTCGCCCAAGATGCTCTTCTTCACCGCATCGACCGGTTTTCCGAAATACTATGGGGAGCGGCCGCCGAACTATGAGGAACTATCGCGGCTGAACCAGCACTACGCGGACATCGCCTCCAGCATCCAGCGCGTGACCGAGGAATTGCTTCTGGGCATGGCCCGACAGGTTCAGCACGAGACCGGGCTGAAAAGGCTGTGCCTGGCCGGCGGCGTTGGGCTGAATAGCGTGGCCAACAGCCGTATACTGCGCGAAACCCCTTTTGAGGAGCTTTACATCCAGCCCGCGGCAGGCGATGGCGGCGGGGCCGTGGGAGCAGCGCTCTGGGCGTACAACACACTTCTGGGCAAACCGCGCACCTTCACAATGGAACATGCCTACTGGGGCCGTGCCTACTCTGCCGACGAAGTCGGTTCCTTTCTCAAAGACCACAGCATCCCGCATTGTCTGATCGAAAACCAGGACAAGTTGTTCGACCTGGTTGTCGAGCGTCTCATGCAGGGGAAGGTGGTGGGCTGGTTTCAAGGACGCTTCGAGTGGGGCCCGCGCGCCCTCGGCAGTCGAAGCATTCTGGCCGACGCCCGAAACCCTGAGATGAAGGATATTGTTAACGCCAAGATCAAGTTCCGCGAGCCGTACCGGCCCTTTGCGCCCTCCGTGCTGGCCGAGTGTGCCGAGAGGTATTTCGAACTGCCGAACGCCACGCAGCATTATCCCGCGCGCTACATGCTCTATGTCGTGCCGGTCCGGCAATCTCAGCAGGCCACCCTGCCGGCGATTACCCACGTTGACGGGACCGGCCGCCTGCAGACAGTTTTCAAGAACCAGAGCCCACGCTACTACAGCCTGATTGAACGCTTCGGGCAGGCTACGGGAGTGCCGGTGTTGCTCAACACTTCTTTCAACTTGAAAGGTGAGCCGATCGTTAACACGCCGGCTAACGCGTTTAATACGTTCTCCAAAAGCGAGATGGACTGCCTTGTTCTCGGCGATTTTCTGGTGGAGAAGCCATTGTCCCGGTAAGGCAGTGTTTCGGTCAAAGGTCAAGAGTTTCACGGGCTGACAGTCGAAGGTCGAACCACGAAAGTGAAGACGGTCTCCTCCTCGCTTCTGCTTTCTTATTCTCTCTAACCCAAGGTCGTGATTTCTTCTTTTCTTGCCAAGAAGCCCCGGGATCCTTCCCTTCACTCAGGATGATATGCCCCGACTTGTCATTCTGAGTATAGCGAAGGGTCTATAGCTCTTCTCAGGACGCGGAGAGGTCGGAGACTGGTAGACCGGAGAACATCGAGGGTACTTCCTCTGCGTTTTCGCTACCCTCTGTGGTGAATGATTTCGAGCGGCATCCTTTACCGACTCTGCATCGCCAGAAAGTAATCGTTGTTCGACTCGGCGCCGATCTGATGTCCCTGTGGCGACCAATGAGGGTCGTCAGGATAATAGGGGACCGCACCCCTTTTCACAGCATCCAGGAGGCTGGAAGTCAGATGCAGGCATGTTTTTGACCGGCTGACCCGGTACGTGATATTCAATGCGGGCTGGGAGCGGCATTTAGTGGCAAATCTGCCCGTTTTGCATTACTATCCTATCCACGCGGGAGAGGGGTGTTGGGGCCTTTGTTGGGCATCTCTGGCAATGTCTCAGCCTGGTTCGGTGCGCTCGGATATCTCCTCCTCCTGTTTACACCCGGAGCGTGGATTGCGTTTGGGCTCAGGTTGGATGGCATTCCGTTTTGGGCCAGGCTGTCCACCGCCGCGCTGCTTTCACCTCTGATCGTGTGTGCCGAGTTCTACGCCATCCGGCTGTTGGGAGTCTCGTTCGAGTCGACTGCCGTTCTCCTGGTTATCCTTAATTTGCCGACGGTTTATCTCGTTTGGCGGCGCTGTGCATGAGTCGTGTCTCTCGATCGCGGCGACTGACCGGTCGGGGCGGCCGCCGTTGTTGTTCCCGTCGTCAGCATGTTCTCGCTGCTGACTCACATGGACGCGCGGATCTACTCCGCGCATGGCTGGATCCATGCAGATGCCGTCTACATGTTGGCCCGTGGCTACCTTGTTAGAGAATGGCTTGCATTGGCTGGTGTGCTGTTGGTTGCCGTCCTGGTGACGTACACCGAGGTCAGATTCCTTACTTCCGGTCGCCACGCCGCCACCAGTCCAGTTTTGTTATCTCCCATACCCAGCGCGGCGCGCAAAACAATGGAATCCTTGATTGTTACCTCTCTGCTTCTTGCCGGATTGGCATTCACTTTCCGGGCCTCCTGGAAATCCAAGCGAACTGCAACCGTGCTCTTCTTTCAGCGCGAGACGGATCAATTCAACGCCCTCACCTGCTTCCAGTTTCTGAAAAACCTTCGTCGCGCCAGCGCGCGCAGCGGCCGACGCGTCATCGTCATCACCGACAATGCTCGATATCACCACGCCCGACTCCATGGCGAGTGGAGAAGAAAGCAGGTCAAGCGTTTTGCCCTCGACTTCCTGCCACCGTCCAGTCCGGAGTTGAATCCCATCGAGCGAGTCTGGAAACTCACGCGTCGGCCCTGTTTGCATAATCGGTACTTCGCCACACTCGACGGGGTGATCCTCGCCGTCGAAACCGAGTTTGCCAACTGGACCATGAAGAACGAAACGTTACGCCGACTATGCGCCGACTATGCGCAATTGCTTAAGACGCTATGTATAGCTTAAGATAGAGTGTTTGTCTGCTGGCTCTGGGTCGTCGGGCCGTAAGACGCGCAGTGGTCGCGCCATGATTGACGCTTTGCTCACACGCACGGAAGGGCCGCAGCCAAGCGCCCTGGGGGAAACTTTCCTGGCGGCCAGCCAGCGTAGACGGCGATGGGCCGCGCCGGCGGCCGTCTTTCTGCTGGGGTTCGCGCTGAGGATTGCCTACATCAACCACGAAAGCGTGGGCTGGGACGAGTCCTTCTCCCTGAGGGTGAGCCAATGGCCGCTACGCGAGATCATCCGCGCGCTTGTCTGGGATTTTGCTCACCCTCCGCTGCATTACTTCGTGCTTCATGGCTGGTTCAAACTGTTCGGATTCGGCGTGGTTCAGGCTCGGCTGCTGTCCGCGTTATTCGATACCCTGGCGGTGGTTCTCCTCTACTTTTTTGCCAAATACCTCTTTGATCGCTCAACCGCGCTGCTTGCCTCGCTGCTGATGGCCGTTTCGCAGCTTGCGATTTGGCTTGCGCAGGAACCTCGCCCTTACGCGCAGTTAAACTTCCTCGCCCTTCTTTCTTGTTACCTATTTGTGCGCGCGCTCCGCGAAGAACGAGCGCTTTACTGGTGGGGCTTCGTCGGCTCGAGCGTCGTCATGCTGTACACTCATTATTACGGTGTATTTGTGATCGCCGCCCTGGCTCTCTATGCCGCGATTTACCGAAGGCGCTACCGGCTTCGGCTCTCCTGGGTCCTTGCCGGCGCGACGATTGCACTGGCCCTGTACCTACCTTGGATGGCGTCCGGCGTTTTGAGAGCAGCCGCCAACGCTCCCAAGACATTCTCGGGAAGAGCCCCGTGGCATGCGGTCCACTGGTTCACCCTCCTCGCGACCGTGAATTATTTCAACAATGGAAAAACTGCGGGGCTCTTGGCCAGTTCGCCTTGGTGGACATACGTGGTTGGCGGCCTGCTCTTCAGCGTGCCCATGGCACTGGCGGTAAAGAAGCGGGTTATTGCGAAGGTAGAGGACGGAACGGCGGAAGGGCTCCAGCGAGAGGGCGTGGTGATCGCTAGCATGCTGTGGTTGCTTCCGCTTTGTGTAACTATCGGACTGGGCTTCACGTTGCACGTTCAATACGAGGCGAGGTACGTGTCGTTTTGCGCCGCTCCTTACTACATCCTTTGTGCTCGTGGAATTTCGGAGCTGCGATCCAGCACGCTGCATTGGGGCCTGGTCGCACTCATCCTGGCCTATAGCGCCAATTCGCTCCGAGCCAACTACTTCACGCGATGGAAGGAGGATTGGCGAGACGCTTTCTCTTACGTGGAAAGCAATCGCAAGCAAGGGGACTGCGGCATCTTTCTTCCTTTTGTTCCTTTCCTCCCCTCTTCCGGTATTCCTCCCCCATGGACTATTACCCAAGGGGATCATCCTCCCCCTTTCAGAGTGATTCTCAAGGAGGGCCTGCCTGCGGGATTATCGGAGTGCGGCAGGATTTGGACAGTCTCCTGGGCGGTCGGGGGATATGAAGGGTTCTGGGCGCAGGCGGAACTGGAAAGACGCCCCTTGGAAATGACCGAGGCGAAGATCGACGAGAAGGATTATTACGGCGTGCGTGTCAGCCTCTATACCCCGAAAGAGAAGTGAGGCGGCGCCGCCGCAACCTGCCCCCGGTTCTGGCTCGGAGACGCGCGCCGCCTGACAACATACGGCTACATGGTGGAACAGGGAATCGAACGGGAACTGCGGGATGCCATCGGCAGCACCCTGTATTCCGGAAATTCTGAAATACAAAGGGACCTCATCGCCAAATGTCTGGGACTCTAGCCGCGGGCATCAGCACTTTACAACCAAAAGCTCTCCACGCGCAGGTGGAGCGTTCGAAGCCCGACGTGCGTCGCTTTGCGATGCTCGTGATCTCTTTGGCGCTTTTGCTCCTCACCTTCAAGGTGTACCGCCTGGAGCAGCCGGCTTTTTTCAAATTATCCTGCCTCGTCTTCGGCGGCTTTGTGGTCTCTTATTGGCTTCCGTTCCGTTTCAAAGAAACCTTCTTCATTCTGCTCTCCCTCGCTGGGGCGTTTGTCCTGCTTGATCCCAAGGCAGCCAGCCTGTTGATCGCGGTTGGGCTGGCGTTGTTCGGAATCATTCGCAGCCGCCTCGACTTCCGCTGGCGGGTGCTGGTGCTTCTGGGAATCCTCGGCGCCTTGGTCTATGGCCGGGCCACTGGCCGGTTTTCCATTCCCGGAGCGTTCTGGCCGGTCTTCGGCGCCATCTTCATGTTCCGCATGATCATTTACTTGTACGACGTGAAACACCTGCCGGGGCCCGTCCGCCTGAGAGACTACCTGAGCTACTTTTTTCTCCTCCCCAATTATTATTTCCTGCTCTTTCCCGTCATCGATTTCCAGACGTTTCGCAAGAGCTATTTCCAGCGGGACATTCATCCCGTCGCACAAAAGGGGGTCTGGTGGATCTTCCGCGGCACGACGCACCTTCTCCTCTACCGGTTGATCTACCAAACGCAAGGAAGGTTCTCGCCGCCGAGCGTGCCCGTCGTCATCGCGGTGGTGGTGAAAATCATCTTCAGCTACTTACTCTACTTGCGCATATCCGGCCAGTTCCACATCATCGCCGGCATGCTGCGCCTTTTCGGATACGACTTGCCGGAGACGAACCACCTTTATTTGCTGGCACACAGCATCAACGACTTCTGGCGGCGGATCAATATATACTGGAAGGACTTCATGGTGAAGATTTGCTACTTCCCGGCCTACTTCACGTTGCGGCGGACCGGGGAGCTTCGGGCGCAAGTCCTGGGCACGATGCTGGTTGTGGTGGCGACGTGGTTCTTGCATGCCTACCAGTTCTTCTGGCTCCAAGGCCGGTTCCGGGTGAAGGCCAACGACATTCTCTTTTGGGTAATCCTGGGAGCTATGATGGTGGTGAATGTCTGGATCGAGAGCAAGCACCGGAAACGTAGGCCCCAGACCGGCTGGACCGCCCGGTTGCAAAACGCCGTGCACATCGCCGCGACGTTTGCTTTTATCGCCGTGCTCTGGTCCATGTGGAGCGCTGACAGCCTGACGGAATGGCTCTATTTCCTGAGGAGCGGGAGCATCTGACGGAATTGTGGACCGTTCGAGAGGGGGGGAAAGAAAGATCGAAACGTAATGAAGCAAGAGACGACAACGGAAGACGGGAACAACCAGCCGCGGCGGAATCCGGCCCTTCTGGTCATCGCTTATCTTTGTCATCTTGTCGTGCCTGCCCTCTTTCTGGTTGACGTCGTCGCAGGCTGGCTGCGCGGGCAGATTGCCCTTGAGCCATGGGGCGCCGACGTCGTGGTTGGCGGGTCGTCGGCAGTGTGGCTGGCGGCGGGCCTCGGGGCTCTGATCTTTAGCCGGGACCGCGCGGGATTTGTATGGAGGATTCACCAGCCTCTGGTCGCCATCTACGCGACGTACGTGATGCTGATTCTCGTGGAGGGGTTCGCCCACCTCCTGATCCCGGTACCTCCGATTCCTTACCTGAACCCGCCGGGAACCAAGCGAGTCTTCACCGTTGATCCGAACCTTGATCCTGGCGTGCGCGGCACGAAAACGTTCACCGTAAATGAATTGGGCCTCCGCGGTCCCATGCCGCCGAAGCGTGGGTCCGCCTATAGGATTTTGGCGGTAGGAGCAAGCACCACGATATGTTCGAATCTCGATGATTCTGAAGAATGGCCACACGCACTGATGGAGGAGCTGAATGCCAACCCGAGGAGCTCTCCGGTTTGGGTGGGGAATGCGGGCGTCAGTGGTATGACTACAGTCCACCATCTGGTCCTTCTGCAATGGCTGCCCGGGGTGCTCCGCGTCGACATGGTGATTTTTCTGGTCGGTATCAACGACTTGACCGCCAGCCTGTCCTTCGAGGGCGCTCCCACACAGGCCTTCTTGGAGAAGGAGGCGGGGTTTCGTGGTGACTTGCCTGCCGGAACCCGCTGGAGGTCCCGGTATCCTCTCTATCGACGCCTTCGGCTTTTCCTCTTGGTTCGCGGGGCCGCTGGGAATCTGGGGTTACGATTTGGTGGTTCCGGCAGTGAGCGCCCGTTCAATCTCGTTTCGTTTCGCCAGCGACGCGCTGCGTCGCCCACCGTTCCGCTCCCTGATCTGCACACAGGACTCCAAGAATACAGCCGGCGGCTGCTTTTGCTGGCGAGCCGCTGTCGAGCTCTTGATTTGCGCTGCCTGTTTCTCACCCAGCCTAGCATGTGGCGAAGCGACTTGAGTCCGGCCGAGCAGCGACTTCTCTGGTTTGGCTATGTTGGACACTGGGAAAACCCAAAGGGGTATGCTTCGGCGGCGGATCTGGCGCGAGCTATGGACGCTTACAACCACGCGCTGCTCGACGTCTGCCAGCAGAACGGGCTGGAGTGCTACGACCTCGCGTCTCAGATTCCCAAAGATACCTCAGCCCTCAGCGATGACGTCCATTTCAACGAAGCGGGGGCTCGGTTAGTGGCGCAGAGTGTGAAACAGTACCTCCTTTCCAAACCTCCCATGGCGTGGCGCGACCCAGGCTCGGTGCCAGATCACAAAACGCGGAAGAGGAGATACGGATAGCATAAAAGAAGAGATCCGGGGCCTTCCTTCCGAGGGCCTCGACCAATAAGGTGGATTATCAATCCCTGACCGGAGAGTTGCTGGAGGGCACCGTGCGAAACGGGAGTTGAAAGGAATGAAGGACGATTTCACGAAGAACTTAGGTATGGTGATGGTGCTGATCCTCGGCCTTCTCGCTCTGGTACGGGTTCCCGATTTAATGAGGCAAGGCGAGGGTCGTCGCCGCCTCAAAAAGGTGGTGGCGGAAATGCAGAACGGCGACTTGAATCGCGAGGACTATGACGCGCTGGCCGCCGGCTACTACGAAGGACTCCGCAACGACACTACGCCGACTGGGCTGCCCGAGGAAAAGGACGATATTCGTTTGCGCAACGACTTCCTGCTCTACGGGTTCAGACCTAACCTGAAGAGGCGCTATTCGGCCGGAATGAGGATCACCAACAGCCTTGGAATGCCAAATCCGGAATATGGCTATCCGAAACCTCCGCACACTCGGCGTATTGCTTTAATCGGAGATTCGGTGTCGGTGGGGCCGTACGGACAGGATTACGAGGCACTATTGGAAGACCGTCTGAATCAAGCTAACTTGACGCCCGAAACTCAAAGATTCCAAATCCTGAATTTTGCGGTGTACGGGTATGGTGTTGTGCAACTGATGGACGTGGCGCTGGAACAGGCTCCGAAATTCCATCCTGATATCTACCTGGTGGCCCTCTCGCAGTTGGACTCTAATCCGGGTTGGGCCGCTCACATCGCAAGGCTAATCTTGAACGGAACCGATCTCAAGTACGATTTCCTGCGGCGTCTGGTTGCCCAGGCGGGAATCCGGCCAACTGACCATCTTCCCGCGATCACCAGGAAGCTTGCCCCCTTCAAGCTTCAGGTCACGCGTTGGTCCCTGGAGCAGATCAGGGATCATGCTGCCTCCCAGTCAGCTCGAATGGTGGTCATTCTTGTCCCTGTTCCCCTCAATCCCGAATGGGTCGCCGCAGCGTTCGACGAGCTGCGCCCGGCCATTGACAGCGTCGGCGTCCCGGTGATCGACCTTCGGGACACGTTCGGGTCTGAGAACCCGGAGGGCCTCCAGGTCGACCCCGGGGTGGACATTCATCCCAACGCGCGGGGTCATGAGATGATTTTTGAGAATCTGTATACCAAGCTTCAGGCGCAGCCGGACGCCTGGGCAGCCCTGATAGGAAGTGTGGGGGAGAGCCCAGATCAGACAAAAGCCTCCTCGACGGGCATTGGGCAGCTCCAGAGGACTAAACGATGAAGCAAGGGGTTGCCGGGCCGGGAAGCGGGAACCAGCCACAACCTCGGCAGAATTGCCGATGCCCTCAAGATAACTTCTTGAAACTCGGCGGCGCCTCTGAAGATGCGCTTTCCCGAGCTGCGCTGTAGCGCTTTCTCATCAGCCTGCTAGAGACCCGAAAGGAATTGGCGCAATGGACCTGGAACTCGCCGAAAGGCAGCAGCAACTGCAGAACGCCGCCATCGAGTTTGCCCGGTCGGAGCTGAACGATGATCTCATCCAGCGGGACCGCGACGAGGCATTCAGTCTGGAGGGCTGGAAGAAGTGCGCCCGCTTTGGCGCTCTCGGGCTGCCGGTGCCGGCCGAATATGGAGGCATGGGATTCGGTATTACCGACGTCATCGTGGTCATGGAAGGGCTGGGCTACGGCACGCGTGACCAGGGACTGCTGTTTTCCATCAACGCCCACCTCTGGACCAATTCGCTTCCCATCCTTGTTTACGGTACCGAGGATCAGCGGCGGAAATACCTTCCTGGACTCTCGAATGGCGAACTGATCGGCGCCAATGGCGCCTCCGAGCCGGACGCGGGTTCGGATGTTTTCTCGATGCGCACCCGGGCCGAGTTGCACGGGGATCACTACATTCTGAACGGGACCAAGACCTTCGTCAGCAACGCACCGGTGGCGAACCTGTTCGTCATCTACGCGACTGTAGACCCCCGGCTGGGACCGATGGGGATCACGGCCTTCCTGGTGGAACGCGATACGCCCGGCTTGGTCGTGAGCCGCCGCATGGAAAAGATGGGACTGCGCACCTCGCCCATGGCGGAGTTGGTGCTGAATGATTGCACTGTCCCTGTCGCCAATCGCCTGGGCCGAGAAGGGCGTGGCGTGGCCGTGTTTGAGTCATCCATGGAGTGGGAGCGAGGCTGCATCCTGGCCAACTACCTGGGACTGATGAGACGACAACTTGAGAACTGTATCCAGTATGTGCGCAGCCGCAAGCAGTTTGGCAAGCCGATTGGCAAATTCCAGTCTGTGGCCAACCGCGTGGTGGACATGAAGGTCCGACTGGATGCGTCAAGGCCGCTGGTGTACCGTATCGGCTGGTTGAAGGAACGGAACCAGTCGGCCATGCTGGAGTCCGCTCTCGCCAAGCTGTATGTTTCGGAGAGCTTGGTGGCCTCCTGCCTTGACGCTCTGCAGATTTATGGGGGCTACGGCTACATGGTGGAGCAGGGCATTGAGCGGGAATTACGCGACGCGCTGGGAAGTACCTTATACTCCGGGACTTCAGAGATCCAGCGTAACGTGATTGCCAAGTGTTTGGGGATTTGACAGTCCTTGCCCGGCCTGGCTGAATCTCCAGCTCCGTGGTCACAGAAAACCATGAAGGAGAAAACGAGGAGATATGCAAAACGTAAGAGAAGAGATCCGTCAGTACATTCTTTCTGAGTTTTTGCCCGGCGAAAAGCCTTCCAACCTTCGCGACGACACGCCGCTACGGACCAGCGGGATTCTGGATTCGATCTCCACCCTACGCTTAGTCAGCTTTGTCGAGGAGCATTATGGCGTTGAGGTGGAGGCTCACGAGGCGAGCGTAGAAAACTTCGACAGCATCGAGAGCATCGCCTCGTTCATAAAGAACAAGAAGAGTTCTGCATCCTAGCGGCTCGGAGCTTTGGAGGGCACTTTGTCGGCTTTCCACCTGTGTAATTATCTGGAGGCGAGCACCCGCCGTTTTCCCGAGCGCTTAGCCGCTCTCGACCCCGGCGGCTCGGCCCTGACCTACCGGGAACTCGACGAGCGCGCGAGCTGTATCGCCGGGTTCCTGGTGGACCACGGCGTGCGCCCTGGTGACCGGGTGGGGCTGGTCGTGCCTAAGAACATTGCTGCACTGACCGCCCTGCTCGGTGCCTTGAAGGCAGGAGCCGCGTATGTTCCCGTTGACTGGACGGGACCGGCTGAGCGTGTCCAATCCATTCTGACGGACTGCCAGGTTCAAGCCGTATTCTTGGATCGACGGCGTTCGGATCTGGCGTTGGGGGCCCAGACAGTGGTCTGGCTGGGCCCGGGCGCTGGCAGCATCGATGACCCGCGCTTTTCCGCCCCAGGCACCTTCATCTGGGAGACCGCGCTCGGGCATGATCCCCTCGAGGCCAACCCGGCGGCACGGCAACCCGACGATCTGGCCTACATTCTCTATACTTCGGGCTCCACAGGAATCCCCAAAGGCGTGACGCTGACGCACCGAAACGCCACCAGCTTCGTGGACTGGTGCTCCTCGGTATTCAACCCCACCGAGAACGATCGCTTCAGCAGTCACGCTCCGTTCCACTTCGACCTTTCCATTCTGGATATCTATCTTCCCTTGAAACACGGTGCCAGTGTGCATCTGATTCCGGACGAATTGGGGAAAAACCCGAAGGATTTGGCCCGCTTCATCGCCAGCCGGCAACTCACGGTTTGGTACTCCACTCCCGCGAGCCTCGGACTGCTGGCGGAATTCGGGGACCTCGACCGGTTCGACTATTCCAGTCTGCGGCTGGTGCTCTTCGCCGGTGAGGTGTTCCCGGTGAAGCAATTGCGCCGGCTCGTATCCCACTGGCCTTCCCCGGTCTACTACAATCTGTACGGCCCTACTGAGACCAATGTCTGCACTTTCGCCAAGATTCCCACGCCCATTCCGGAGGACCGTTCGGAACCCTATCCGATCGGTTGGCCCTGTCCCCACTGCGCAGCCATGGTGCTTGATCCTGAGGGCCAGCCTGTGGAGGCGGGAGCCGAGGGCCTGCTGTATATTGCCGGCCCATCGGTGTTTCCGGGCTACTGGGGGCGGCCCAATGAGACCGCCGCTGCATTTCTGGAGCGCGACGGCATCCGCTGGTATAACACCGGTGACGTGGTGAAGCAGTGTGGGAGTGAGGGTTTTCTCTATGTGGGACGGCGCGACCGCATGATCAAGCGCCGGGGCTACCGCATCGAGCTGGGCGAAGTGGAAAGCTGCCTCTACCGGCACCCCGCCATCGCCGGGGCAGCAGCGGTCGCCATGCCGCACCCCGAAGCGGGAGTGCGGATCGTCGTCTACCTGGTAGCTCCCGCGCGCCTGCGGCCTTCCATCGTGGAGTTGAAAACGTTCTGCAACCAGCACCTTCCGGCCTATATGAATCCCGACGTTTTCGTTTTTGTGGATGTTCTCCCCAGGACATCGACCAACAAAACGGACTACCAGGAGTTGATCCGGCGGTTTCAGTCTTCGGAGTAGGGCTCCGGTTCGGCCGGTGCGACAACGAGCTAGTGGCAGGTGGAGAAGAGTCTCTTCAGGCGGGCGACACAGAACTATCGGGCGGTAAGTTGAATCCGGGTCGTTTCCCGCCGTCTCAATTGCGTGGCAGTAATCACGCCAGCGCTGTCTCAATCCGGCAGGAATTGGTTCAAGCGAGGATAAGCCGCCTGGGCAAATTCTACGGCGCGATTTCGCGCCCTCTCCTCACCGTCAACTGTGGGTGTCCAAACACGAACCAAGGCGACGTCGGTTCGATTGCGGGTGATGGCATCCACGACCAGCCACACCTTCCCCCAGTATTCGCTTGCTATCACTCGTCCCCTGGCTTGATACCAGTAAAGGACGAGTTCCTGATCGAGGCCTTTCTTCACCAGGTATTGATTCACCACAATTGCGTGGCCCGGCACGGCGATGGTGAGGCGACCGGCGCTAACTGGCTCCCATCCTGCGCCGGGCAGACAATTCTTAGGCGAGTGGACCCAATCTCCGGTCCGTTGGCTTTCATAATAGCCCACGTAAAACGCAACGGGAACTCCGCTCCTGTCCGCATAAACGCGGTTCAAGTAGTCGTCCACGCCCACGGCTTTAACGATCCGCTGCACAATCGGCGAGTCCGCTCCCTGCCAGTTTCCCAGCACCGGGGGAAACTCCCGTAAGGGGCGATGCGGCGGTATGCGCTCACCGTGACTCAGGCTGTGCAAAAGCGCCGTAGCTGCCACCAACAAGCCCGCCGTGATCAAAATCCGGGCTCTCATGGAATGCTCAAGCATCCCGCCACCCTCTTCCTAAACGCGCTAAGTGCCGCAGCAGTCGGTGCGCCAGAAGCATGAAAAGCAGGGCACAGAGGAAAACCAGCCATCCTGAAAACAGATGGAAAAAGCCCTCCGCGGTTTGCGGGGCGACACGGTAAGCCAGCACGCCGGCGCCGAAAATGCGGAGGCCGTTGCTGATTATGGCGATGGGCGCCATCATGATTACCAGGGTGATGCGCATCCACGAGCGCTCTTGGATCCAGTATCCATACGCAACAGCCAGTGTCAGCAGTGACATCAGCGACCGGATGCCACTGCAGGCCTCAACCACTTCAAGCGTATAGTTCGGCAAAAAGATCAAATTGCCTTCCCGCAAGGCTGGCACCTGGAAGATTTGGAGAAAGTGGACCGCAAGTCGCGAGGCCAGCAACTGCAACGGCAACGTCGCTTCGTTATAGATTATCGTCGGCAACGGGATCATGAAAAACAAAAAGCCGAGCGGGAAAGAGACCGCACGCAGCATCTCCCATCCTGCCAGAAACAGCACCATCCCGCCCAGGAGCACGAGCAGCGAGAATCGACTGGTGAACAGCTCCGCCCCGAGCGAGCCAACCATTAAGAGTCCTATCGCGCCCAGCATGGCTAACAGGCCCCAATTGCTTGGCTGGCGCGATACCGCCCGCCAGCGAGAACGCTCCTGCCAGAGAATGTAGCCAACAAACAACGGCACAAAAAAGCCGTGCCCATAGTTCGGGTCCTGCCACCAATCCAGCACGAGCAGCTTCAGCACGGGCCCATAAAGCGCCACCACGAGCCCGGCCAATAGCAGGCCCACCAGAAAAGGCTGCCTCCAGTTCGCAACTGATTCCGGGTTCCGAGCTTCCGTGTTTATGACCTTTGTGCTCACGCGGCCTGCGTCTGCTGGCTCAGGGCTTGAAAGTTCCGCCCGGCTAGAGTGGGCGCTAAAACCATCGCCTCAGGCGCCATCTGCGATTATCTCCGACCCTTGGCCTTGAGTGTGCAGTATCCTCCGCTGCCGATAGGTACACCGGTACCCGCCCGCATTCACTCCTCAAAGACGTCACAGTCAGCGCTTAATTGTATTGCACGAATTAACTACGTCAGTATGGTTACCTAAAAGAAAAAGGGGCCGCGCTGATCAGCGCAACCCCGAAGGTCATACAAGATCATTCTGCAGCCACAAACCACACTCGTCCCCGACCGCAGCTTCCCCTCTGCCGTCTTCGGCCTACCCTTCATTGCTAATTGGGCGAGACCGTGGAGCCTGTGAACACTAGGTCTTCCGACGGCGCCGCACGAAGCCGCCCAGCAGTAGCAGTCCTGATCCAACCAGGACCATCGACACGGGCTCCGCGGTGGGAGTTAATTCACCGTCGGAAATTTTTGCCGCCACAGTCTGCCCGCTTGTAAGAGTCCCGAGACGGAGCTTATCCTTACTCGCAAAATCGACCGTTATCGACAGGACCGCTTCAGGACCTAATATGCTTGCCAGCGATCCACCCGTGACCACGATGTTTGCCGTGAGGTCTTCATTGAAAGTCCCTGTCTTACCGGTTTCTGCTAGACTTACCAGTTGGAGGGTTCCTGTCAGCAACGATCCTCCCGTACCGAAGGAGATGTCCAGCGCGCCGGATTGTGTAATGTTCCAGACGTTTGAGCCTGTCCCAGTTTCGGTACCGATAATCGTAACCCCCGTTGGCTGCGTAATGTCGAAGGCACAAGGTGTTGAAGGGGTACAGCCAGGGGTCAACAGGGTCCCCCCGCCCCAAGCCGTGTCTTTGAGCCCCCCCGACGCCGACGGAAGGCTCAGCGTCCAGTTACCCCCTCCGGTACCCGTAAATGTCATGTCGTTACTCGAACCGTCTAGGGTGATTTGGTTCTGCGCGGTGGCGGTAGACACCGCCGACGTCAAGAAAACCACCACACTTAAGACCACCAACAGTCTTCGCATAATTCACTCTCCTCTGTCGAGGCCGAGATGCACCCCCAGCCTAAACTAAAGGTACCCAACAGCCCCGACTCTCTGATCTTCGTCGGCGCGAAGAAGCCAGACGCCCAACGCACTTTCCCTCGCTTCTTCGCACACCCTTTTCGACTATTCCAGCTTCTCCGCGTCTCCGGAAAACACTTCTAGACCCTCCGACGGCGCCGCACGAAGCCACCCAGCAGTAGCAGTCCTGATCCAACCAGGACCATCGACACGGGCTCCGCAGTGGGAGTTAATTCACCGTCGGAAATATTTGCCTTCAGAGTCTGCCCGCTCGTAAGGTTCCCGAGAACGCCTGCAACCCCCTTAGTCTTCGCAAAGTCGATCGTTATATCCAGGATCGCGCTAGGACCTAATATGCTTGCCAGCGATCCACCCGTGATAGCCAAGTTTACCGTGAGGTCGTCATTGAAACTCCCTGTCGCACCGGTTTGTGTTAGATCCACCAGTTGGAGGGTTCCTGTCAGTAACGATCCTCCCGTACCGAAGGAGAAGTCCAGCGCGCCGGATTGTGTAATGTTCCAGACGTTTGAGCCTGTCCCAGTTTCGGTACCGGTAATCGTAACCCCCGTTGGCTGCGTAATGTCGAAGGCACAAGGTGTTGAAGGGGTACAGCCAGGGGTTAACAGGGTCCCCCCGCCCACGCCCGTGTCTTTGAGCCCAACCGACGGAAGGCTCAGCGTCCAGTTACCCCCTCCGGTACCCGTAAATGTCATCGAGTTACTCGAACCGTCTAGGGTGATTTGGTTCTGTGCGGTGGCAGTGGACACCGCAGCGGTCATAGCAACTAACACAGATAGAGCAAGTAGGATCTTCCTCATCGTTTGTCCCCTCCCCGACCAAGACTTTGAAGTGGTCGGTAGTTCAAATTGAAACACGTTGCATCGCGCAATCAAGCAGCTTTCAGCTTGACCGCCCATGTCGTAGCTTCCACGCTCATTGCCTGGATATCTATACCTTACTGCCTCCCAAGGGATTTGCAATCGGACGAAAGGGCAAATTGGTTGCCCGAAGGTGCCATGCGGCCAGTCCGCCGAATTCCGTGCATCATCGGGATTCCGGCCCGGACCGCGACAGCGCCTCACGCACTTGCTCCGCGTCCTCACGTTTTAGTTTCAGCCGCAGCGCCGCTTGCAGTTCCGCCCGCGCTTTGTCCTTTTCCCCGCTCGCCAGAAGCACCATACCCAGGTGATAGCGGTATTGTCCCTTGTCAGGCACTTTCTGCACGCATTCCTTAAGCAGCTCCCGAGCGCTTTCGTAGCTGCCCTTCTTGTACTCGACCCAGGCCAAGGTGTCACTGATAGAATCAGACTCGGGAAGGAGCTCCTTGGCTTTCTCGGCCAGGCTCAAGGCCACGTCCAGATTGCCTCGCTGTGCCGCGTATACCCAGGCAAGATTACCGGCAGCAACGGCAAAGTTCGGGTCAATCGCCAAGGCTTGGCGGTAGTACTTGGCCGCTGCTTCAAAGTTGCCCTTGTCGAGGTACAAGTTCCCCACCAGAGTGATCAAGGGCAAGACCTTGGGCTGAAGGACCAGGGCCTTTTCGAACCGACTGATGGCCAGATCGGTTTGCCCTTGCTCCTGATAGACCTGGCCCAGCCTCAAATAGGCCAGAACGAGGTTAGGATCGAGCTGGATGGCGCGCTCGATTTCGCTCTTGGCCACCTCATACTGCCCGGCACCCAATTCCAGAAAGCCCAGGATTTGGTGAGCATTGGCGTCGTCAGGGTACTTCGCCAAGTACTGCTTCACACGCGCCACAGCTCTGGGCCGATCATTCCTTGCTACCCAGTAGTCGGCGAGTTGGCCCAGGATCTCGGTCGAGCGGGGGCTCAATCGCAGGGCCTCCTCGAATTCCTTCCCGGCCTCAGCGTCCTTGCGGCCCCGGACATAGGCAACGGCCAAATCCAGGTGCACGAGGGGATCATTGGGAGTGAGTTTTTGCGCAAGGAGAAACTGCTCTGTCGCCTTGTCAAGCGCGCCCTGGCCAAGATAGATTCTTCCGAGGAGCAAGCGCTCAGAGACATTACCGGGGTCGAGCTGCACGGCGCGTTGCGCGTACTCCTGTGCGACTTGGGGCTCTCCCGTCTGCAAGTTCAACCTCGCCAGAGTACCCAGCACCAAGGGCAGGTTGGGCGCGAACCGCAGAGCCTCCTGAAACTCAGTCTTGGCGATGGCCAAATCGCCATTCTGCCAGCGGGCAAGTCCGAGATAGTAATGGGTTTGTGGAGAGTCTGGCGCTTCCTTCGTCTGCCTCTGTAGCTCGCTAATGGCATCTTCCAGCTTCCCTTTGGCCAACTGAATGCGACCCCGGGCAATGTGTGCAATCACATCCCTTGGTGTCTTTTTCAGAATTTCTTCGTTCAGCAAGACAGCGTCATCGACCCGATTCGAGGTGAGGAACAATTCCACCATCTGTTTTTTGATCTCGAGATTGTTGGGCGCTGCCTTGAGACCATGCTGATACTCGGTTAGCGCGCGGTCCGTCTGGCCCCGCGCGAGGTAAAAGTTGCCCACCTGGAGTGCCACCTCGGGCGAGTTTGGCTGTCGTCCGCGCAGCTTGTCCAGAACCGCCTCGGCCAAGTCGTTCTTCTGCTGGCTGGCTAGCAGGGTTGCCCAGGTAAGGTAGAGCGCCGTGCCATCGGGGTTCCGGTCAATCCCCTGCTCCAGGAGTTGCTCGGCTTCCGCAGATTGCCCCCGCAGGCGGTAAAAATTTGCCAGATCCCCATAGGCCTGGAGGGAGTGGGGGTCCACCTCGATCGCCTTACGTAAATGTTGCTCTGCTTCAGACAGGTGCTTTAGACTTACTTCCATCAGAGCGAGATTCACGTAAGAGGAGGGGTCGTTTGGGAGCAACTCAGTGAGTTTGGAAAACGCCTTAAGGGCCTGATCGTTTTGCTGCCGTGCCACGAGCGAAGCCCCCAACAACTGGTAGGCCGTCGCATTATTGGGATCCTTTTGTAACACGAACAAAGCTTCTTCCGCAGCCTTCGTGAAGTCCCGAGCCGCTAAATCCAGGCGCCCAACATCAAGGTGAGCGTCCAGCCTCGTGGGATCGAGTTTGATAGCATTTTCGAGCGAATCGTAGGCGCCCTTCCACTCCCCCATCGCCATATAGGATTGCGCCAGTGAATAGTAGGCCTCTACAAACCGCGGGTCCAACGCAACGGCATTACGAAATTGGATGCTGGCTTCCTGAGGCTTGCCTTTGCGCATGTATTCCTGGCCACTCTGCAAAAACATCTGCTTGCCCTTTTGTGGGTCACGCAAGCAGGCGTCGAGAAAAAGTGAGCCGGCGAGGACCGGCACGATTATTGCAACTGACAGCTGTCTCCTGTTGCCTTTCATCTTTCTTTCTCCATGATTTACGGAAACTGCCTTTATTTTGCAGGCTTCGAAACCTTCCTACAATACCCAGAGGTCCTATGGCAGTGCCCGAAGGTACCATCTGGAATCCTCGGGGGCGAGCGCTGTGTATCTGCCATGCGTCTGGGCTTGTGCGCATCCTTGGGGTGCGGTAGAGGATTCCGTTGGGTGTCGATTCGGGACTCGAACGGGACCAAATCCGGGTCCAACGGGTCGTCCATTGGTTTCTTGGAGCCGGTCATCGAGGAATTCCGTCGTGGCTTCCGAACCCTGAATGCACTCCCGCATTTTCGGTTCGACCAAAATCGAGGTCATCGGTTCGGTGGCTTGCTGTGTGATCCACCAACGCGCATTGGTTCGCGCTCGTTGCTCGGGGTCATAATCGAGAACGACCGACAGCAATCTTCTTGACCTCCCAGTCGAAACGGACACTCGCGCGGTTGCGATCCAAGTCGGCAACGCCGAGGTTGCTACCTCCACCTAGGCGCTGGCGTTGATGCTGATAGTCGATGGCAAAGCTCAGGTGCTCCCCCAATTTGCGGCTCAGTGAGACTTGCCCTGTTTCGGTGTTGAAAGTGCCGCTCAAGAGACCTCCAAAAGCGAGCGCCCGGGAAAGTCCGTAATTGAGCGACGACGACCATTGCCAACCGTGTGGAAGACGGCGAGCAATTCCGAGCGAGCCAAAGTCGCTGTTCACGGCCGTCAAAAGGCCGCCGCCGTTGCTGACTGCTCGCGATGCGGTAAGTGAGATCGCCGTGTTATGAGTGGTTGTCGTCACGCCGCCCCCCGCTGACCAGTTCCACTCGAATCTGCGGACGGGCACGATCAACTGAGCAATACCGATCGGTGGCAGTGGAATCAATTCAACGAGGGTTTCGCGCACGTGCGTCCGTTCCGGGCCTCCAAAGAATGACACGGACGTGGTTTTGGAAATCTGATACGCATAGGACAAGAACAAGCCTTGAGTGGCGAACCGGCTGCCCCCTTGGGTGCTCCCTGAGCTGGTGGCTGGGCCGTTTTCTTGAAACAGTGAGTTGCCGTAGGTATACGTCGCGCTGAAGGCGCCCCGTCGAGATGCACGATACGAGTACGACAGGCCCCCGGTCACTGCCTGCATGTTGTGGGAAGCACCGCCGAAGGTCAGTACGTTGAAGGCGCCGAAAACGTCGATCACAGTCCGCTCGCTCTTAGTGAAAAGGAGGTCGAGCCGGCTCGTATCAGTGACAGTGCGTGTCCTAGGGTTGATGGAATATAAGATCGCGCCGCCCGGCGGGCCCAGCCCCGGCACCAATTGCGGGCCATTGCCGAACAAGCCGTAGGAGTAATCTGAGCCGTTATCACGCACACTCAACTGAAAGCGGCGGCTGAGCTCCAAAGCGGCCCTGAAACCTAGGGCTTGGTTGAAGTTGTCAGCGTTCGAATCTCTTCTGTAAATGAAGAAAGAGGGCATATAGTCCAGAGACACGGTCAGGTGCTTGCGAGCCGTAAAAAATGCCAGATCGGCGCCCACACCCGTAAAGAAGTCGCCGTAGGTGCTCTGGTTAGTACCATAGACGTGGTCGTCGTAGCCCGTACTATCATTGAGGTCGAACGTCAAAACATTCTGCGGGCCGTTATCTCCCGCGAAGCGCAGAAGCGGCTGCTCGCCACTGCCGAAGGGAACAGGTCCCTCTCCGCCGAATGAGCCCTGCCCAGTGCCGGGAACCTGTGGAGCCGCAGCGGCGCATCCCGCCAAACCTGGTTGACCATTCAGGGCCTTCGGTGCAAGCGATGTAAACTGAGCCTTCGAATTCCCGCATGCGAAGAGAAGTGTGAGCACAATAGGCATGGTCTTACGCATATGATCCTCTCAAGGAATCACGAGAGTGTCGCCCCGTCTTAAATAGATGTCCTCTTCCAACTTCTGCCCCTTGATGACCGCTTTGTAATCGAAGAATAGCGTTTGCCGCGCCCCCTTACCCAGCGGACGCAGGACATAGATCCTTTTCAGCTTCGCGAACTGGGTCGGTCCGCCAGCGTTGGTGATGGCATCGAGAATCGTCATCGGCTGTGTCAACTCGTAACGCCCCGGCTTTCCGACTTCGCCGACAATATTCACGAACTGGCTCTTGACCTCCTGTACCATCACATTCACTTGGGGCTTCGTTACGTACGTCTTGAGCTTCTCGGTGATGAGGTCGGCGAGCTTCGGCGGTGTGAGCCCGGCTGCCTCCATCTCTCCGATCAACGGCATCGAAATCTTGCCGTCAGGCCTTACTGGCACGCGTCCGGAAAGCTCGCCTTGCTTCCAGACGCTGACTTCAAGGATGTCTTCCGGTCCTATAATGTAGTCGTCCCCCGGTGGGGCCGGGATGGTCCCCGAGTCGGGTCCAAGGCTCGGCTGCGACGGTTTCGATTGATTTCGCGCCGCCTGGCCTTGGGACGCGGACGATTGGCTGACCGCCAAGCTGGCGGCGATACAAAGACAACCCACTCGCAACGCGGACCTCAGTAACAGACTCTCCAAAGTAAGGTTCATCATGGCTATCCCTCGCTCATGGGTTCTTGGCCGGCAAGTCCGGCTTTCCCGTGCCGCTCTCACCCCGGATCAGCACCCTGCCACCCACCTCTTCAACTGTTTCACGGACCACTAGGATTGCTTCGGATTGCCCAAAGGGAATCGCGTCCGCCGGGAGAACAGCCACCAAGCCGTGGCTAAAGCTCGATGCGCCGGCGGAGTGTATTTTAGTGGCTAGTGATCGAGATCCCCCCTTGCCTGCTCTCCTGACGCTCCCCGTGAAAGCAACAAAAGGCCTGCACCCGTCTAACAGTTCACGAGAATGCCACACCTGAGTCAGGTTCTTGGATATTCTACAGAAAAACTCCCTCGGCACCAAGGGATAAAAGTGTCAATGTCAACGCAAGATCGAAATGTCCGCTTTGGCGCTAACCGAAGGAACCCCTCGGGCGACTGAGGTTAGCGCCAAAGCGGTGCGGCCTGCCCCCGCCACGCAGTGCCTTGTCATCTCCCTCCCTCCTGCTTCAGCACAGCCCACAGTAGTAGGCTCTGTCGGAGGTAGAAGCTCTTCATCCAGAATCTCTCCCGCCCCGGCTTCGAAGCGCGGGGTGGATGGGCAGGAGGGCAGGACTTCACCTCCTCGGCAAGCCTTGCCGGGGGCTCGCAGGGCGTGATCCTGAGATAGCCGTTGCCAAAACGCACCGTCAGCCGACCGCCGGGCCGTTCCTCGACTCGCACCACAGCCCCGCGTAGTCCCGGCCCAATACCCTCCCGCGCAATCTGGTACCTCTTCCCCCAGGAGCGAATGGTATAGTCGTTGTTTGCCACCCGCTCCTCGACGTGACTCAGCAGGGCCACCAGATCGTGCGCCGCCCGGAACGGTCGGTGCGGTTCGCCGGATCCCTGATAATTCGGCTATCTCATTGGAGCAAGTACTCTAGATCTGAATACCGATTGGCTTCCTCCAGAGTCTGCACCCCTGCCTTGCGCAAGCGTTTCACCAACTGGTCCTGGGTCGTCCCGAAAAAGCGCTCTACCCGCCCGTGGGCTTGGGGACCAAGCTCTGGGATGGCAAGACGCTCAGCGCTTGCTGCGAGCAACGCGTCGGAGTGCCTTTGGGTGCGGGGGGGGTGACAAAGTCAGTCCGCATCGAACCGGAACTTGCGGCTTACGCGATCGCTAACCAGCACGTCCATTTGGGCGGCGACTTCGGCCATGCCCTCTCGCCCGCGGGCGCGGACGAGCGGCATGGTGCGCAGGGCGTCGGTCCTTACTCCCTCAAGTAGGGCCCACGCTTTCACGACCTGCTCCTTCAACTCCTGGTCGTCCACCACGTTCCGCAAGTCAAACGTCCCCAGGAACTCGCGGAGCTTCTGCAGGGTTGATTCCCGCAGACGCAGCGGCTTGCCGTCCGGCTGATCGGCCAGCCGGTCGCGCACGTGATTGACCAGTTCCAGCAACGAGGCCCGCATCACCTGCTGGATCTCAGTGCAGGCTTCGGACATCGCCACCACGGCCTTTTCGCGTTCCTCTTGGAAGAATTGGGCCGAGATCTCTCAAAGCTGTTCGGGCACGCCGTAGCTGACGTATTGCCAACTGAAGGTGAAGCGAGAGCGCACCTCGTCTATGTTCGGGCGCTGTTCGAAGGTAGTCGTGTGATTGGCCCCGAAATCCTCCTGCAACGTCAGAAGAGGTAAGCCATGGACAAAGTTGATGCCCTCCTCAAGGAAATTGCAGCGATGCCGGACTTGGCGTCCATGGACCGCAGGTCCGCTAGCTTCCTGAACGATGTCGCCGAAATCTACGAGCGTCACGGGAGCGGGGCCACAAGAGTTTACCTCCTCAATTTGGCTGGACGGCGTAACCGGCCGGAAGTACCGGGCCTAATCAAGATTCTTGACAAACTGGAAGCATCCCCCGAGATTCGGACTAATCGGGCCATTGGCCGCCAGATCATCAAGTGCCTTTTCGAATTGAAGAAGGGAGTACGAACATGATTACCGAGAAAGCCTACCGCCTCACTGTTCGGACGTCAGAGCCTTTAAGGATAGGTGCCAAGAAAGACCCGCTTTCTGGAGCTGACAATCCCGTTACCCGAGTGGGAGGGAGCATCGCAATCCCCGGTTCTTCTCTGAAGGGAGCGCTCAGGAATCAGATTGAGAGCTATCTGATCGACAAGCTCTATCAGGGCGGGAGATGGCAGCCCGGAAAGGAGGAATAGAAGCCCTGTGTTCCCGGTGCCGAACTCTCTACCGACGAGAAGAGACTGATCCGTGACGGCAAGTACCGAGACCAGGATGGAACGTGCCACTATCCGTGTCCTGAACGGAGTTGCCACGGCCAGATTCACTCCATCTGTCCAGTCTGTTACTTGCTCGGTGCCATGACTCTTCCGGGGTTCCTCAGGGTTCCGTTCCTGTTTGCCGAAGGCGGCGCTGGCGAGCTTGTCGGGGTCAGGCTTGACCGCGCCACCAAAACCATACCGCAGGTCGGCAGAGGTGGTCCGGTTCGCAGCTATGAAGTGGCGCCGCAGGGGACGGCTTTTGCCGGGACCCTGTACGTGGCCCTCGCGGACACGGTCACCGGATGGGAATTCGGGAACCCGATGTCCTCGCCGACGTCATTATTGAGGGCATGAACCGCGCCAAGGGTTGCTTGGCCGAGGATGAACAAGCGCCCCCGCGGTTGCAGGCTGCTTTGGAGGAAAACCCGAGGAACTCGGAGCAGCGGTTTCGTTACGCGCTCTTGCTCTGGAAGCTCGGGTGTGAAGAAGAAGCTGCCCGGGAGTACAGTGCAGCGCTGGAGCATCCCGAGTCCCTTTGCCGGCAGTGCTTTCGCGACTGCTGGAACAACATCGGGTGGTACCTCTACCGGCAGGGAGAATATGTCAAGGCTCTCCCATGGTTTGAGCGGGCGGCCACGATTAGAAACTCCGTCCCCATTCTGCCGGAGTTGGAATCCGCGCTTGCTCTCGAAAACATGATCCTGGTCTATGTGGCCCTCAACATGGCGAAGGAGGCAGGAGAAGCCACTGTCAATTACATCGCTCGCTTTGGTCGCCTTCCTTGGCCAGAACGCCGTGCGCTTCTGAAGCTCAGCATCAACGCGGATGCTCTCTACATCGAACACTGCGGCCACGCAGTCTGAGGATGTGACAGTTCGGGTCGCGTATTATCCACGGGAGGAAACTTGCAGGGCCGGGCCACTCATCGAGGTTGTATTTCGTTTGCTTCGGGGAATACGGCGTGATGCGGTGACGCGGAAGGTCCGAGTTGTTGCGCAGCGCCGGGTCAAACGCGAAGCGAATGTCGTCCCAGACGGTGATGTCTCCGGCGGGGCATCCTTCATCGGTGAGATGACTGCATTCGAGGTAGCGGAAATGGCCAATGTTATGGACCGGCGTGTACTGGCGCGACTGTACCAGCGGCGGCTCTCCGGGCGCCGGTAACTGCGTTCCCTTGGAGAACAGCGGATCAAAAACCACGGTTCGGCCTGCGTCGGCTTCTCGCCACACCCCGAAGTGGCGAGTGAACTTGTCGCGCAGGACGTACCCTGCCTGCGCATCGGCCTGTATCGCCAAACCGATGGCCGTGGCGGAGCGAGTGTAGGCGGAGCGTTTCACCCGGCGGCCGAACACCTCGCGGAGCGTGCGAGCCACGATCGGAAGCTCGCTTCCGCCGCCCGTGACGTAAAGGGCTTCGAGATGCTGCTCCCCTGCCTGAGCCGAGGCTGAAGATCCAGAGGGGCCAATTCCGTGTGCCTCTAGCAAGTATTCCGTGGCGTGCAGGGTCTCCTGAACCAGCAGTTGGCAGCGTTCATAGAAGTTAGCGACTGGCAACGAGACCTCCGGCCAGCCTTCCCGCACCACCCCCAGGTCGACAGAGATATGCCGCGTGTTGAAGCGCAGGCTTTCCTTCTTGGCACGGCATTCTTCGTGAAGGTGAAACATCTCCGCCTGCGAGAGGATGTCCCGCTCGCCAGCGCCGATCTCCGCCGAATCGAGAGCCAACTCAGCGGGGTCTAACCGGCGCAAAAGGACCATGGGCCTCTTCAACGCCTGCGAGGCGGGCGGAAGGTGGCCCCATATGTGTCCCGCTTGCGGGGGCCGAGTGCGCCCCAATTGGGCTGAACTCGAAGAACACATCCTGCACCACAGCGATTCAGAAGCGGAAATCTTCTTCGCCTGCCTTGAACGGTGGCACAAAACTGTCGCTGCCAAGCAGGTCTCACCAGAGAAAATTACCAGCCAAATAGAGAAAATCAGCAGCTAAACCCCGCTTGAATAAGCAGGCAACGGACCCGCCTACCTGACAGTGAATTAAATCCAAACGCTACCAACCCCCTATATGTAGGAAGAAAGACAAACACAAGGAGACACGAAACGTACCCAACAAACGAAGTAGAAAGGCTCCGGGAGGAGTTCCACGGAAAGGTGGTGGAGGACTTGAAGGCAGGGACGCTCTCTTACATGGGAATCGCTTTCAAATACGGCATCGCCGTCAACACGGTTTACCACCTTGCACGCAAGTACGGCTGCCACCGCTCCGAGCTGGCTGCCAAGGCTAAGGCTATCCCGGAGGTGGGGTCCTGGAGGAAGACTGATTGCAATGCCCCGTGACTTGCAGGCTCCTTGTGAGGGAGCGAATGGTGCCCTTGAACCGAGGGTGTCCGCAAAGTGGAAAGTGAATTTCTGACAGTCCGGGAACTGGCGGAAAAGTGGAAGTGTTCTGCGACCTATATCTATCGTCGCTTGCGACCAGGACACCCGCAGTCAATCCCGCATCGACGCACGCCCTCTGGAGACATCCGGTTCGATCCCGGCATGATCGAAAGCTACTTGAAGCCTGTCGGAGAAGGCGATAAGGCAGCTATGTTGGACTCGGCGGTTCGAGGAGGAGTGAAAATGACTCGACGCCGGGATCGGCAAGGCAGCCTCCGTATTAAAGACGGAAGCTGGTGCGTCCAGTGGACAGAAGGGAACCGCCGCCCCTCCCACAGTCTGGGACGGGTGAAAGACCTCACGAAGAGCGAAGCACAGAAACTCAAGCGCGAATGGATGAAGAAACTGAACGATCGTCGTGAAGTCGCCGGAAACTCGCGCAGCTTAGCGGGCATCTGGCGTGAGCACTTTTACGACGAAGAGAAACAGGAAGCAAAGCACGAACTGAAAGACAAGAGACCCAGTACGGTGCGCGACATGAAATGGGTGATGAAACAAATATGGCTCCCGCGGTTTGGCGCACGCCTGCTCGATGGTCTGGGCGCTGCGAGCTACAGAAGTACCTTGACAGCCTCAAGCTCAAGAGGAAGACCGCCGCGAAGTACCGTACCTACCTGTCGAGTGTCCTTTCATCAGCCATTCGACTCGGGCACGGGTTGACATACAACCCCGCCCGCTTTGTCAAACTACCTGCCGAGGGCCCAGAAGAACCCTATGTCATGCCCACCGCTGAGCAGGTTGTCGCCATCCTGGACGGCTTGAAAGGCCCCCGTCACAAGATGGCCTGGCAACTGGCGGCCTGGTTGGGGAACGGGAGTGGGGAACTGCGCGGGCTGCGCTGGGAATCAGTCGTCTGGGAACACAATCTTGATCCGAGAATCGATCCGGGAAGGGAAAAGCACGCTACCCAAAACCAAGAAAGGTTATCGGAAGGTCGTGCTTACCGACGAACAGATGCAGGTACTGCGGGAGTACAAAGAGAAGAACTTTCCGGATGCCCAGCCCAATGCTTGGGTGCTTCCTGGGAAACGTCGCAGGCCCATCGACCTGGGCTGGCTAATGTCAAGGCACATCAAACCGCTCGCACGCAAGCTCGGCATTCCAGAACTTCACTGGCACGCCCTACGGCACTTGGTAGGCCTGGAGGGATTCGAACCCCCGACCCACGGTTTAGGAAACCGTTGCTCTATCCGTCTGAGCTACAGGCCCATGCTTAGTTTTCAATAAGTTGCAGATACAGCTTGTTGTTGAGTCACAGTTTGGGTCACAGATAAGCGCTTCTGGACCTCCTCCTGAACCGCCTCCAACCTCTTCTCGATTGCTTCCGATGCGGCAAGTTGTGCCTTATCGCCCGCGTGTGAGTAAATGAGGTTCACGTCATCAGTGGTGTGGCCGAGGCGGTCTTTTCGAGTGGCGATGTCCACGTTTTCATCCAGCATGATTGTATTGTTCAAATGGCGCAGAGCGTGCCAGTGGACTCCGCTTATACCAAGCGTCTGGGCGACCGGCCTAACATGATGAGTCATGACCCTATCCATGTCGATCGGTCTCCCTTTCTTGCCCGGTAATACCCAGTCGTTAGGGTCGGCGTTGGGGTAGTTCTGTTCTTTGTACTGGCGTAGCACGTTGATCTGGCGTGGTGTCAGAATAACCTTCCTGTAGCCCTTCCTAGATTTGGGCAGCGTGCTGTGACTCTCCCAAACTGATTCTGTGATGACGATACTGCCCTGTTCCCAGTTCACTGAGGACCAGCGCAGGCCGCGCAATTCGCCGCATCTGCTGCCGGTCCACATCGCCAATTGCCAAGCGACGCAATGCCTTGGGTCCTGCAACCGACCCAGTATTTCAACTGCTTGTTGTACGGTAAAGCAGGCCGGCGCCTCTTCCGGTCCCGCCGCGACGAGTTTAACTCCCCGCACGGGGTTGCGTGTTACGCCAGCCTCCAGCCGGATCGCTGCAGTAAACATCGAACTCAGGTAGATCTTCCATTTGTGTGCCGTTCTCCTGCTGACCTTGCCCGGCCCATCTCCAATCTTGCTCGCGATAAACGACTGGACCTCTCCGGTCTTAATCGAATCCATGCTGCGCTTGCCCCAGCGCGGAATCAAGACCTGCAACATTGTGTTCTTCATATCCCGGCGAGTTGACGGCTTCTTGGTGCTCAGTTCGTCTCGGTACTGGCTGGTTTCTTCCTGCCAATAGTGTTCACGGAAGAAACCTTCGAGAGTCACTGAATCACCCGCAATATCGCGATGCCGGTTGATCGTCTCCATCCACTGGCGCCTCGCTCGCTCGGCCTGCGATACGTTCATCTCATCGCGCCAACCAAGCTTGTGCGAGAGCCTCCTGTCGCCCTCCGGCCATTGGACAAGCCAGAACTTGCGCTTCCGTCCGCGAACCAGGAGCGAACCCTCCCTGTCTCGGTTCCGGGTCATTTCAATACCTCCCCGGACCGACGAACCCGACATAGGAACCGTAACCTGTTTGTCAGACGATTTCAAGTACCCAACGAGTTCCTGCTCGTCAAATCGTACGTCTCCGGAGGGCAGGCGCTTATGTGGAATAAACTGGGGGTGACTAGGGTTCAGACGCCGATAAATATAGTCCCGGCTACAGTTCCACATTCCGGCTAAATCGGCGACTTTTAGGAGCGCCTGGAGCATCGATTCGGTTACTTACAATCTTCTGTTTGTTAAGGTCATTGCCTGTGCTTGGCTTAGCACACGGTCGAGATAAATTTGCCCTCAAGACTCCTAGCCCATCCGTCAGCTCCCGCTCGCTTGCCACTCGACCGGTGGGTGCTATGGCACCAGATGATGGGGACGGGCACTTCATCCCATTTGGGCCCAGATCGAGATCCTGCACTTACCGGTTCGCAGCCTCTGGAACACACCGAGTGTCGTTGCGTGCTGCTGATCGCGCTGACGGATCGATGACCACTGAGAACTGTCTGCTAATTCTCGCGACCCAAACGAGACTAGGGGTTAAGGCAAGTTTTCTGGCGGGAGCCCCTTCAGCCTATTTAAACCAGGAGTTCTTTCGTGTCAAACGGCCTGGCCGCATGGGATCGGGGAACCATAAAGCCGCGAGTTCGGGTGGGAAAAGCAAACTGCCGAAGCTAGATCAGCGCTGACGTATGTTCTGAGAGTAAGTGTCGGGCTGACTCGAATGCCGCTCTGGAAGGCTTAGGCAGGCGCAAGCGTTTCGTGTCGCAATGCCATAACTATATGCTGGATCAATCAGTTACATGACTACCAGTCCTCCAGCATGGCATAATCATCCCATCCGTGTTGCGTTGGATAATGTTTGAGCTTCGGGCAGAGGGTGGGAGACTCGATGGTGGCTTGCGTATAGCTGGCATTCACCCCCCCCTTTTCTCTGTTGCAATGAACCTTGTTCTCACAAACGTCGACCCGCGAAAAAAAAGTTGGCAGGCGAGACGCCACGTTTGGGCATAAACGGCAGGACGGTGGTGGGCGGTAGCTCCGCCTACCCGCGATCTGTACCATTGGGCGGCATTGACGAACTTGGGTTAAGCCCCGGCCGCCGCGAGCGGCAGAGGACTGGCTTCGGAGGGTTCTGTTTGGCGAGGGCTTAGCAGCGTATCCACGTGTGTCTTCAATCGGTCCAAGGCCACCGCATGAAGTTGCGAAATTCGCGATTCATCAACCTTCATAAGCTCGGCGATCTGTTTCATCGTTAGGCCTCGCCGATGATAAAGCGTGACGATTTGACGGTCACGCTCCTGAAGCCGTGAAACGGCACGATCCAGAATTGCCAGTCGTTCGTTCCGGTAGCAGAGGTCAAAGGGATTGGGATCATCACCCGACAGGAACTCTGGCTCAATGGGCGTCTGTGCGTAGGTCGGCGCCGCTGAGAGGGTGCGCGCATCACAATCAAGCCCCGCACTCTGAATCTCGTTCAGCCCGCGGTGCCACTGCGCCAGATTCATTCCCTGCGCCGCGGCCATCTCCTCGTCCGTGACCGGGCGACCGAGCTTGACCTCCAGTTCGTGATAGAGCTTTTGGATCCTTTGGTTCTTGCGTCGGAAGTCCCGGGAGGCCGGATCAGCGCCGCGGAGGCCGTCAAAAATACTTCCGCGAATCCGGTGCCTCGCGTAGGTCTCCAACCTCACCCGCTTGCTCGCGTCAAACTTTGTGACCGCATCGACCAGTCCCAGCACGCCGTCTGAGAACAGGTCATCCAGTTCCACCTGGGCAGGCAGGTGTTTGCGAATGCTCAGAGCCACGCGTTTCACCAGGGGAAGCATGTCAACCAACAACTTCTCCCTGTCCTGAAGGGCCGTTCCCTCGTGTTCTGTCATGGGACGCAAAATCGGGGGAGGCAGGGGGCGGCGCGGTCCCGCCGACGAGCGACGGCGAAAATTGGCCACTGCCGTCGAGCTGCTCGGTTGCTGAAAAGGGGGAACGGATTGAGTTGCCATAGAAACCTTCGTCAATCTGGAACAGTCCTATAAAGGTCATCGCCTTTCGACCTTGGGCTTCATTGCCATCGTCCGGAGGCAACATTTCACCACCAGCGTGAAGCCTGCGCCTCCGTGCTCCGTGTACCACCTTGGTTTTTGTGGAATTCCTTAGGCGGGTGCTGTTGTCAGCATGACAGGATGACTATGATGACGAGTTCAGAATGAAGAGAATGGCTGCGGGCTCGTTCAAGATACGTCCCTTTATTCAAGGCCGATCCGAACCGTTTCACCGAAAGGTGCGGTTCTGCTCGAATCGGTCACCCAAAGCACTGGGTATTCCGGGGTCTCCGGATACGAATGGCAGCACAAGTCGGTGAGATAGATAAAGCAGACTGGCGCGATATTGTTCTCGGTCACCCACTTAAATGCCGGGCAGAAATCGGTGCCCCCGCCACCTTTAGGATCGAGTCGCACTGGCTCTGAGGGCCCAAACTGCTGGGTGCATTGAACCGCCGCGTCGCAGTACACCACGTGGATGGCTTCCGGCTGCGCCTCCTCGGAAATCGCCGAGATTTCGCCCGCAAACTGTTCCAGCTCGATTTTTCCGATCGACCCAGACGTGTCAACCGCAATCACGATCTCGCCCAATCCGTGCCGCTCAACAGAGGGCAAGTACAGGCCAGAAGCGATGTAACGGCGATTGGGTGGGGTCCAGCGATAATCGGACGGCGTAGTGGCGGCCACAAAATCACGCAGGATCGCGCGCCAGTCCTGCTGGGATTGGCGGCTGTCGCTAAGGGGCCTTTCGATCCCGGCGGGTTCGTGTCCCCACGCCTTGGCCGACCGCAATGCCTGTTCGGCGGCGATGCCCCACTCGTGCTCCTGGCGACGCTTCTCGGCTGGAGAAGTGGTTTGCCCGTGCTCGTCCGTCGCGTCCCAGACCTCGCCGAACCCTCCGGGCCGCGCTGACGCTGGCTCTACGGCCTCATCCGTCGTCCGCCCACGTTGATCTGAAACCGGCTGATGCGAGGGGTCTGGCTTCGGATTGGAGGGCACAGTGCCGTCTGTTCCTTGCGGACCGGTAGCGGTCCCCCCACCAGCATTCGTCTGCCGCTGTTTTGGCTTTGTGCCTCCGTTTTCCTCGCTTCTTCTCTGTAGCAACCGGGCATAGATCTCTTCCGCGCTCAAGTTCTTGAACGCAGGATCGATGAGCGCCCCAGCCGGAAGCGCGAAACCGTTTCCGATCAGAATGGGGTTGATGGCGAAGTCAGCTGCTACATTCCAAAGCTCTGAATCTCGCTCGCCGCGGCGGCACTGGTGGCCCAGCGCGCAGTGTAGGACCTCGTGGGCAAGCGTACCTTCGAGTTCCGCCGGCTTGAGTTGGTCCACGAATCCAGGGTTGTAGACAATCCGCGAACCGTCAGTCGCCATCGTTGGCAACGAACCAGCCACCAGCTTCAACTTCAAACCCAGCGTTCCAAAAAATGGTTGCCCAAGCAAGAGCTGGGTTCTCGCTTTTGTCAGCTTTTCTGCGGTGGTCGTCTGAGGCCTCACGCCAGCCTCCCTTCGCTAGGCGCAGGGACCGAATACCCAGCCATAAACGCGGCCATGCGGTCACAAATCGCTGAGGCTGTTTTCGCGGTCTCGTTACGAATCGCCTCCGACTTCCGCAGCTCTTGGGGATCGACGAGCAGCGAGGCGCGCACCTGGGCAGCCAGCCGCTCCAGTTCCGGGTCCCCCGTGACATTCAGCTTGGGCAGAACATCGACGAGTTTTACCAGGTTAGTGACGACGGAATCGCGGAAGGGATGTTCAACCCCCTCCCCCGTCACTTTGTAGGCTTGGAGGCGTTCGGCCAAGTGACTGACAGCCTCGAACAGCCGCTGCCAAAGCTCACGACTCGCGACCTGGAGCGATGCCTCGACGGCGGCGGTGATCTGACGCTTGATTCGCTCTTTCTCCTCATCGCCCAGTGTGACTCGGAAGTCGCCTGCATCCGGCAGAGGCATCACTTTAGTCTCGAAGGAAAACTTGGAGCGAAGTTCCTCGGGAGCCGGATAATCCTCCGAACGGAACAGACCGCCAAGC
>Ga0208692_1000194_pt1 | contig 55444 bp, 59 predicted proteins | sample June2015DPH_20_1_3_FD_184721 | JGI IMG/M metagenome (GOLD analysis project Ga0208692, IMG submission 184721) | Peatland microbial communities from SPRUCE experiment site at the Marcell Experimental Forest, Minnesota, USA - June2015DPH_20_100... | ecosystem: Environmental > Terrestrial > Soil >... | reverse complement strand
CCCAGTCGAGGTGCTCGCCGCACGCGAGGTAATACAGTTCGTCGCGGGAGTACCCGTACTGGTCAATGAAGAGTAAATGCAGAACCAGCGGCACCAGTGCAATGCCGAGCAACACGGCCAAATCACTGCGCAGGAATTCGCGGGAGAAGAGTTTAAGTCGCATAGAACCTCACGCTCAGTCGGAAGAGGGGGAAAGCTTCGCAGAAATCTTCGCCAGGGTCAAATCAAGGCAAGAGGCGAGCACGAAAGAAAGACGCCTTCTGCATTTCGCGCCGTCAGGTTAACGCTTATGCGCCATTCGTCAGGGGCCATCCCGCCTTGCCGGAGCCCTGACGGGACCCAAGCCGACTTCGTGGAAGCCCTAATCTAAGGCATACCAGGGGACGCTTGATGGCGGGGGTTAACCCCGCTCTCCCGCCGCGAATGCTCAGCGAAGCCAATTCGGTTTTGGGTCCATCCCCGATATTTTCGTTTGTGGATTCATCAACGACGTGGGCCCTTCAAACTGTTCCTCTCGGAGCTTGGTGTTATGACGGGCGAATGGTTGCTTCCGTGGTATCTGTATCGCTAATCTAATGTCGAGCAATTGGGTGGACAGTGTAGCGCCCCCGCCCGCCCCGGTCCCGCCACTGGGGATGGGTCCATGTGGAATTTGCTGGCAAGACCCATCCCGCCGCGCGGGAGCGGCGCTACGGCGAGCGCCTTGTCCAGATATTTCGTGGACACTGAAGATCCTTTTGGGGCTGTGAGCCGTCGAGGTTGTAGTTTCTGGGAGGTAGGGATAACCTCGGCACTAATCTTCCCGGCGGAAGCAGTCATAGGTGTAAAGAAATGTTCACCAGGTTGAAATCATCAGCATTCCCATCCGCGACCAGAACACGACGGTCCGCCCCGCTCGACTTGGATTGTTCAAAGGCAAAGTACCGTTGGTCGCAAGCGTTCCCAGCCTTGCCATGCATCGTCTTGCTTTTGGCATTTCCGTCCCCGGCGCAAACTGAGACAAAGCGCACTTATGAGCAAATGGTCTGCGATCGCTTCGCTCTCGAGGACGCCAGCATACCGGTGACCATTCGCCAAGCCCTGAACAGCCCACCTAAGAAGCAGGTTCGCGACGCACAGCAAAGGCTCTGGCAAGCCTCGTCAAACGGCCTTGTGGAAGTTGAATCCTCCGGCATGAAGAAGCTATGGACAGGGGAAGATGGTCTGCCGATCCTGTCATTGACCGGGGTCGCCCTGGGGCCCGACGGCAGATTGTGGCTCGCCACGCGCCAGGGCGCCATCTGCTTCCAGCCCGACGCGCCTGCCGGTCAGCAGTGGTTCTATTTCTGGGGCAAGCGCTATCTGAGCGACAACCGGGTCGCGCAGATCGTGGCGGAGAAGGACCGAGCTTGGGTTCGCACACAAACCGGTGTCTCACGAATCGAGTTCGAGCCCTTTGATCTCGAACGCAAGAGTGCGTTGTTTGTTGCACGCTTGCAGCGCCGGCACAATCGCTACGGTTATACAGCCGATTGTGAATTGCTACGCCCTGGGCACACCTCTTCGTTTCGCTTGGCGCCCAGCGATAATGACGGCCTGTGGACAGCGCTCTACGTGACGGCGGAGTGCTTTCGTTTTGCGGCGACCCATTCACCTGAGGCGCTGCGCAACGCACGCCTTTCACTGGCAGCCCTGTTGCGCCTGGAGTCGATAACCGGAATTCCGGGATTCCCGGCCCGAGCGCTGATCCATCGCGGCGACTCCCGCCAACAGGATGGTGAATGGCATTGGACATCGGAGGGCGAGTGGGAGTGGAAAGGCGACACAAGTTCGGACGAATTAGTGGGACACTTCCTCGCCTACGGGGTTGCCTATGACCTGCTCCCCGATGAGTCGGATCGCGCGCCTATCCGGGCAGCGGCAGCGCGAATTGCCGGTCATCTTTTGGACCACGGGTTGGAGCTCGTGGGTTTCGGCGGCCGTGTGCCCCGTTGGGGCAAGTACTCTCCAGCGTACTTCCAAACCGAGGAAGGCAAGGAGGACGTTGCGCTGAATTCTCTCGAGCTGCTCTCACACTTAAGGGTCGCTTACCATATCACCGGCGAGGCGCGATTCTTATCCGCTTATCACGAACTCATCCGCCAGCGAGGCTATCTCGAAAACGTTACGCGGGGCGCCCTGGAGGCCCCACACGAGGTCAATTATTCGGATGAGGAGCTGGCCTTCCTTTCCTTTTATCCCTTGCTCAGGTACGAGGACGATCCCGCGTTGCGCGAGCCGTTCCAGGCAGCCCTCGAACGCTTTTGGCGCTCCTGCCAAGCTGAACGAAACCCATTATGGAACTTCATCTATGCCTCAGGCACAGGCGCGAATGACTACGACGCGGGCGAGGCCCTTGAAACCCTGGAGCGGATTCCTCTGGACACCATCTCTTGGACCGTCAGGAATTCCCAGCGCGTGGATCTGCCCCGCGCGCCGAGCGCGGACCGTTTTCGAGAGAAGCAATCCCGGCGCGCCCTCCCCCCGAACGAACGCTGTGTGATGAAGTGGAACGGCAACCCCTTCCAGTTGGATTGTACCTCTGAGGGCCGAGCCGAGGACGAAGGAGCTTTTTTCCTTCTGCCCTATTGGCTTGGGCGGCATCACAAGCTCGTTCACTAATCTGTCAGAGCCGCGTCAAAGTCCCTGAAGGGTAAGATCCCAAAGCGGCTCTGCCGCCTGCTGTGCGGAAAGGCTTCGCCTTTCCGGGGGCCTGCGCTCTGACCAACCCTCTCCGCTCGGCTGGAAGGCTCAGCCTTCCAGCCGAGCGGAGGGCTAAAAGGAGGCGGGCTACGCCGGAAAGCCAGAGGCTTTCCGCACAGCAGGCGGCAGAGCCGCTTTTTCCCCGACTTTGACGCGACCCTGACTAATCTGTTGACGAATGGGATTTTACAAATCCATACTTCCGTACGTTAGAGGGATCTGATCGTACATGAGGAGAAGTGCGATGAACGGGGCGGAGACCATCACAGTGAAGGAAGTTTCTGCGACGAAGCTCCGTGACCATTTCAGGCGGTACACGAAAGAGGCCAAGGGCAAGAAGGTCATCCTGATCCGTAACCATCGTCAGAAGTCGAAGTATCTGATGGACAAGGAGTGGTTTGATAAGATGATCCGTGAACACGAATCTGTACTGGCCACTCTGGAAGTTTTGGTTAACCCGGAACTGACCGAGCGTCTTCTCAGGCTTGCCAAGACCATCGATGACGACGTCCGGGCGGGCCGCCTACACTCCATGGAAGAGGTCTTTGGCAAAGATTGACCGCTCCTCAGCCACGTTACCAGGTTAAGTTCACCAGCGAGGCCAAGTCCACTTTGCAGTCCCGCTGAACCAGGCCTCAACTTACGAATTCGGGGCTACCTCCAATCGATCTCGGGTCTGGATTCTCAGGATTTCGCTCTCTCTTCCAGGAGGCGGCGCAGGACTGGCAGGACAGCTTTATCCTTTTCCTGGCCGGTTTCTTCTTTAGTCTTAACGAGGCGCTCCAGGCTCAATACTCGAACCTTGAGGCCCCCACCAATTTCCAGTTCCACGGTTTCATGGAGAAGCTGGCCGTAGTCGTGACCTTGGCCAATGGTCCCCAGGAGGTCGAGAGGCCCGAAGCGGGTCATCAACAATTGGTGACCAGCAGATGCAAGGTGGGAAGGGCCGGGTTTCTTGTCCCGGCGTCCGGGAATGCGGTAGTGGACGTCCAACTCTTCTAAGGCTGCCATAAGGCGGGCGAGGTTGTGCGGCTCGCGGGAATGGACCACATCGAGATCAAAAGTTGCCAGAGGAGCGCCATGCAGGACTGCACAAACTCCACCGACAACGACCAAATCCACCCCATGGCTGCGAAGGGTCTTCAGGATAGCCAGATAATCAACGATTGGCTTTGCCATCTCGTAGCCTCAGAAGAGATTGCACGGATTGCTGGAGGACTTGCAGGCGCTCTGCGGGCGTGAGCGAAAGCATCCAACGGATGAGGGTCAGGTCCACGCCGTCTTCGCTGTGGGTTGGCTCATTCCCAAGGAAGTGTTTCGTTTCATGGTTCGCACTTGGGGAGTTGCCTTCTGCCATATCACCCCTTCAAAGGCCCATCCGCTGATGAAAAGCAAGAATCATCGGCAACGGCTTGAGGTCCCTGCGCAGGGGATCAAGCGTTAGCCCAAGTGCTTCCAGCGTAAAGGCGCCTAACAGCACGCTGTCGCCTTCCTCACCGAAGATGACGTCAGCTCCACCGATTCGATCTCCGTATTTGAAAAGGGCGATGCCCTTCTGGCGCGTAGTCTTGGTCCCGTCGGCCAGCCGGAACTCTTGAGCTGTCAATGGCTGGATGCCGAGCCTCTCCAAAATCGGCGTGGGTACCACGGAATATACAGTGCCGGAATCGATGAGGAATTCGACCTTTTCTAGCGCTTCCCGGTTGGCAGGATTTCCTACTTCTATCTCCAGCGTAGTCAATCCCATCGTCATCTCCCTCCCCAAACAGGCCGCTTGGGCTCCCCCATAGGGTAACATGCCGGAGCCATCCAGCACACCTTTGATACTACTTTCAGGGCTGTCATGCTGAGTCCGTCGGCCTAGGCCGAACGAAGCATCTCGCCCTGCTGTTTGTCGGCGGAAAAGTCCAGAGCGACCCGCCGCGGCGGGTTCGTCCGCCAATAAGAATGGCGGACTCAGAATGACAGCATGGTCACGTCCAGTAATTGCGGTCAAGCGAGCGATACTGAATGGCTTCGGAGATGTGCGTTGTGCCGATGGCGTCGGCGGCGTCGAGGTCGGAAATCGTGAGCGCCACTTTCAGGATGCGGTCATGGGCGCGGGCGCTGAGGCCCAAGCGCGTCATGGCGCTCTCCAGCAGGCGCTCGCAGTCGGCGGAGATGTTGCAGTACTTGCGGATCTGCCGCGAGCTCATCTGGGCATTGCTATAAATCTTTTCGCCCGGGAAGCGCCGCAACTGGCGCTGGCGGGCTTTTATGACGCGCTCCCGGATCTGGTCCGAACTTTCCCCGCCCGAGTCCTGCCGCAGCTCCTGGTAACGGACGGCGGGCATGTCGATGTGGATATCAATGCGGTCGAGCAGCGGCCCGGAAATCTTCGAGATGTAGCGCTGAATGAGGGGTGGCGTGCAGGTGCACTCGCGCGTGGGGTCATTGAAGAACCCGCAAGGGTACGGGTATCTTTGTTGCTGAACGACACCTTGTCTATTTGCCACTAAAGACCACATGAGTTGATGCCCCGACTGTGCTCGGAGAAACGACCGTCCTTACTGTTTCTCGAATTCCGACGACTTCCTGTGCTCGACCACCCTTTCATAGCTCACCGCAAGCTCGTCGCCCACACGGAGGCCAGTGTCCAGCAGCGGCCCGTTGTCGAGCCTTCCGAAGAGGACGCCCTCCCCGTCGTCGCAGGAGTCCACCTGCACCCACATCCGCTCGCTCTCGCCCGTCCCCTCGTCCTTGAACTCAGCCTTGACGTAGTCGCCGGGCTGGAACTTCGGCATGTGCGGCCTCCTTCCGGCTCCTGTGCTGGTCGAGCCGGGCCTTCAGCCTGCGGGCTTGAACCACCGGGGAATCCGGCTCCCCTATGAGTATACATCGGCGAATCCCGTCGCACGCCGGTGTATATTGTGAATGATGGACTCCGCCCACACCGACCCCGAATTGCATGACTGGCTTCGCTGGGCATCCGAGAGCGGCAGGACGCCGATGTTTGTCCGCGCGGTCGCCGAGGCCGCTCTCATGGCTTGCTCGCCTGATTACGCAATGCTCCGCCCGGTGCTACTTGAGTTCAAGGGGCGGTACCATCTTGAGCGTGGGGCAAGCCATGGCGTCACCACGCGGTTCGGTCCAAGGCGCTAGTGGTTTACCCGCTTCGAAAGGCGCTCGTAGCCTTCGCGGAAGATGGGATTTTGAGGGGCGAGTTCGTGGGCGGCGCGATATTCCCCCAGGGCTGCCTCGTAGTTGCCTTTCCTTTCCAGCGCCATGCCGAGGAGGTAATGGGCCTTTTCGTTGTTGGGGTTCAGGCGGAGCGCCTCGCGCTCTTCGGCAATCGCCCCCTTGTCGTCCCCCTTCTTTGTCAACGCCACGCCGAGATTGACGTGCACAGCATCAGCGTTCGGGTCAAGGCGCAGGGCCTCGCGATACTCCGCAATCGCCCCGTCCAAGTCCCCCTTCATCTCAAGTCCTATACCGAGGAGGTCATGCGCGTGGGCCTTTGTCGGATTCAGGCGCAGAGCCGCGCGCTCTTCGACAATCACTCCGTCCCAATCGCCTTTGTTTGTCAGGGCCCTGCCGAAGTCAAGGTGCGCCTCGGGATTTCTTGGGTTGAGGTGCAGGGTCTCCCGATACTCCGCAATCGCCCCGTTCCAGTCCCCGTTGCCGTCAAGCGCCAAGCCGAGGACGAAATGCGCGTCCTCATTATTCGGGTCCAGGCGCAGCGCCTCGCGCTCTTCTGCAATCGCCCCGTCCCAGTCCCCCTTCATCTCAAGCGCCAGGCCGAGGATGACGTGCGCATCCACGTTCCTCGGATTCAGGCCCTGAGCCTCGCGCTCCTCCGCTATCGCCCCGTCCCAATCCCCTTTGTGTCCAAGCGCCCGGCCGAGTTCGACCTGGGCGTTCTCATTTTTCGGGTTTAGGCGCAGCACCTCGCGGCGCTCCGCGATGGCCCCGTCCCAATCCCCCTTACTTGCAAGCGCGATGCCGAGGTTATAGTGAGCGTCCTCATTTTTCGGGTTCAGTCGCAGCGCCGCACGAAACTCAGCAATCGCTCCGTCCCAGTCCTCCTTCTTCGCAAGCGCCTTGCCGAGGTTAGCGTGGGCGTGCTCATTTCTCGGGTTCAGGCGCAAGGCCTCGCGATACTCCGCAATGGCCCCGTCCAAGTCCCCCTTACGTGCAAGCGCCGCGCCGAGGGTGACGTGTGCGTCATCGCTCTTGGGGTTAACGATTTGCTGTCCCTTGGCGGGCAGCGCCAGAATAATGATTGCGGTGAGAATCAGGATGCTCGCGGCGGGTCGGTGCGTCATGGGAACCTCCGGGGAACGGGAATCACTCTGCGAGTCGGGCGTATTGTAGCACTTCTCAGGAAAGGTCATCCATGCCGAAGGAGGGACGCCTCAAGGGCATGGAAGCGGGTAGCTGGTAGCGCATCTATAACGGCAGGGCCTTCGAGAGCGGCAAAGTGCCGATGTTTGTCCGAACAGTTGCTGAAGCTGCTCTCATTGCCTGCTCGCCCGATTACGTCCTGCTGCGGCCAGTGGTAACGCGTAATTCCAACCACGCTTTGTTATGTGCGTCGAAGATGGCCTGTAATTCCTCGTACAACCCGTATGGTAGCTTTTCGTCCTGTTCAAAGGCGCTTGGATTGGTTTTCATGAACTCCATCTTCATTTTGAGCGCCCGTAACTGATTCAGGCTTGATGCGTATATCAGCCAGGAATCCTTGGGTGAGTAGAACATGCCCCAACCGGACGCGACTGTGATAAGGGCTGCAAGAATAAGCACGACATTGTTCGTATTGACCCCGGCATGTGTCTCAAGCTTCCAACCGGCGATTACGGTGATGGCCCCAGAGAGCAAAAGAGTCGCCATTGATGTATAGAAATAAACGTGCCGATACCAAGTGGTGGCGCTTTGAAATGAACGAATGGAGTCATCCAACCTTCCAGAGACATAGTCCACTTTTTCTTTCGGAGAAGCTGGCAGTGTATTCGTGTCCATAGAACCTCCCATTACAGCGCCTTAATCCCTGACACTAATCACCGGCCCGTGGAACCCGCCTCATCCTGGAAGCGCAGCAGGAAGTCGGGGTCGTCGAGGAGCTTGCGGTTCAGGACCTTTAGCGCCACGGGGCGGTTTCCCACCCCAATCTGCTCGGCGAGGAAGACCGTGCCCATCGCGCCCGCGCCCAGGCGGCGGACAATGCGGAAGCGTCGGGACAGCCCGGCGGCAAGCTGCGCCTCGGTCTCCGTGGCTGGGGCGGCAAGTTGAGCGCCGTCTCGTGGACAGAGGGAGAAATCGTCCGGGTAAGTATTACGGCAAGCGGGACAGGCCTTCATCTGCGCCGGTGAAACTCTCCTGCGGCACGGATTCTAACAAAGATACTGCTGCAAAGGAATAGGTGCTTGAAGGCAGCAAGTAGTTCTTGCGCACTTTGCCATTCATTTTCCAAATGACACCGCTGCCCCGCCGGGACTGAGTCGCCGCTTATTATTCTGAAGGGCGGAGGGCACCGTTTTCTACCGAATGAACAGGTATCCCCTGCTAGCTTCGTACCGGCGACCGCCTCGGTCACGCTGAGGCGGGGGCAGGAGATTCTGGCTGGCGACTGGTATGCCTGCTACGTTTCGATAGAGAAAGGGAAGCCGTGCAAGTGAGGCGGTCGCCACAGCATCGTCCGGCTGCCTGCTCACGGACGGTGACAGAACGGGAGGCGAGCAACTCAGGGCAGCCCTCGCCGATAGGGGGCAATTGGGATTTCAACCTCGCTCGGAAATGCGAAGGGCGGCTTCATACTCCTTTGACAGGTCGAACCCTATGTCCAACTGGGGGGCTATGCGCTTGAAGCCGACGAACTGATAGCACACCAATTGCAGCCCCGAAAAGGTCCCTTCCATTGATTTCAGGGTGTACCTCTTGTCCGGGTCGTTCACCTTGATTCCCTTCGTTCCCAACATGGCGATTTCGTATGCGCACCGCTGGATTTCGGCGTGGGTCATCTTGGAGAACTTCTCGATGGCCGACACACAATACATCACAGCGTCAGGCCGGACGCCGCCAATTCCCGTCTCCTTGAAGCTGCTTTCCGCAATCCGGGACAAGGCTCTCCGGGCCGACTCCGCAACCGGGTTTCCCGGATTGATTTCGACTGCCTTCCGGTAGGCTGCGTCTGCCTCGACGGCCTTGTCCTGGGATTCCAGGGCTTGGCCAAGGTTCATCCAGGACTGCTGGTCTTCCGGCAGGATGGCTGTCGCTATGCGAAGGTACTCCGTCGCCCTTGCTGCATCCCTTCCCAGTTTTAGAAGGCAGGCCGCCAGGGTGCGAAGCGCATAAGGATTGTCGGGTTCCCCCGCCACAGCGCCTTCCAGGACGGTCGCCGCCTGTTCCCACTGGCGCTTCCGGGAGAGCGCCACCCCCAGGGCCACCCTGGCCTCCGTGAAGTCCGGGTCGATTTCGACGGCTTTCCTCAGGTGCTCCTCGGCTTCGTCAAGCTCCCCCGTGTCGCTCAGCGCCATGCCCAGGTTGTAGCGGACGGCTGCGTCCTTCTCCCTTGACGGGAGCAGGAAGCGCAGCAACTGGATGCCTTCCTGGTACTCGCCATCCCTGAGCTTCTTTATGATTTCGGAGAGGGCGCCCGCCTTGTCCGCGCTCGCTTTCCAAGAGACCCGTATCTTGTCGTCCTCCACGGAGATGTCATGCCAGCCCGCGAATGCCTCAAGGTTCCGCTCGAAGAACCCGCGAACCTGGTCCTTGAACTCCGGCGACCCTACTTGCCGAGCGGACTCGGGAAGCAATCCCGCGTCAAAGTCCTCAGGCGCAATCTCGAAGACGTAAACGTCGTCCGTGCTCATCAGCTACCCGTCCGTCCTGTGGGGAATCCAACGATACCAGCCACCCAGTCCAACTTCCGCTGCCCAGGAATCCACGAGGTTCCGGTCCTCGGAAGGCGTGCTCCCCACCTGCTCAAAAATCCGAATCAATGTCTCCCCTTGGGGCAAGAACCCGGTTGACTTGTATGGCAGCGAGATGGAGTCGTCGGCGAGGGACTTCGCCCAATACAGGGCAAACGCCGAGTTCATCGCCGCATTCGCCCTGAACACCAGCCGTGGCACCTGCCGCTTTATCTCAGGACTCAGCGCCCGAGAATTGTCACGGAGTTGCGCCTTGGCACCGGCAACCTGCTGCAACCGGAGTTCCGGGTATTCATGGAACAGCCAATCATCAATTCTCATGCCAATCGGCATGGACCTGAGCTGCGTCATCAGGCCGCCGAGAAGCATGTCCTTCATTTGCGATGCCGCCGGGTTGCCCTTCAGCAGGGACGCCATCCTCGCAGGGGCGTCGGGGCTGCCCTCGAAATTGGGCTAACGACCAGATCATGAGCAGGATTTCTTGAGGAAATAGGGTAACACTCCAGAGCTCGGGTTCCCGGAAGGGACCGAAAGGAGTGTTACCTATGGAAGGTATCAGCGAGGTTCAAGGGAAGAGGAAGGAGACCCGCCCCCCGAGGGGGGCGGCCCGACGGACAATTCGTCCGCACGCCCATTCTCATCCGTTTGAGGTGCGGCGGAAGGCCGTGCAGTTATGTTTGGAGGAAAGCTTCCCCGTGCAGCGGGTAGCCCACGAAATGGGGGTGGGCCAGAGCACTTTATCCAAGTGGGTGAGGCTGTACCGCGAGCAGGGCGAAGCGGGTTTGCAGTCGAACCCGGGACGCCGGAATCGTCAGCGGCCGAAAGTGGCGCCGGCGGTGAAGACGCAAGTCGTCGACCTCAAGCGGCACCATCCCGACTTCGGAATCAAGAAAATCAGCCAGTTCCTGCGGCGCATGTGGTTTCTACCGGTGAGCCGGGAGACGGTTCGCCGCACCTTACATGAGCAGCAGTTGCTCAAGAAACCTCGCCGTAAACCCCAGCGTAATCCCCCACGACCGCGCTTCTTCGAACGCTCTACTCCCAACCAGATGTGGCAGACCGATATCTTCACCTTCCGGCTGGGAGGCAAGAACGCTTACCTGATCGGCTTTATCGACGATCACTCTCGCTATGTGGTGGGGCTGGACGTGTTCCGTAGCCAGACGGCGGAGCACGTCTTAGAGGTGTACCGGCGGGCGGTGGCGGAGTACGGCGTGCCCAAAGAGATGCTCTCCGATCAGGGACGCCAGTACTCGAGCTGGCGTGGGACCACCCGCTTCGAGGCGGAGTTGCGCAAGGATCGGGTTCACCACATTAAGAGCCGGCCGCATCATCCCATGACCCTGGGCAAGATCGAACGCTTCTGGAAGACCATCTGGGAGGAGTTCCTGGAGCGCGCCCAGTTTGACAGTTTCGAATCGGCCTGCGAGCGGATTCGGCTGTGGGTAAAGCACTACAACCATCGGCGGCCCCATCAATCCCTGGAGGGGTTGTGTCCGGCCGATCGCTTCTTTGCCATTGCCCAGGAGTTGCGCCAAGTCATTGAGCGCGGCATCCAGGACAATGTGTTGGAACTGGCGTTGCGAGGGCAGCCGCGCAGTCCCTTCTACATGGTGGGGCGGATGGGCGAGCAGTCGGTGGTCATCCGCGCTGAGAAGGGGCAAGTGAAGATGCTCGTCGATGGCGAGGAGCCACAACCTCATCGGGAGGTCATCTACGACTTGGAAGGAGGATCTCATGAGCACCGAAATCAAAGCCAAGAAGGAACCGTTGCCTTACAATGCCCAGCAGCGGGCCCAAGCGGTGCTGTCGATCTGGAGCGAGCGTCGGCGGCCGGGGGAAGTCTGTCAAGAACTGGCGATCAGTGCGGCCGTGCTGGCAGCATGGGAGAAGCGGGCGCTGGCGGCGATGCTCAAAGCGCTGGAGTCGCAAACACGCCTGGAACCGGGACCGGCGCTGAGTCCCAAACTGGAGCGGTTGCTGGCACGCCAGGCCTTGCAGCAGAAGGGGCGCATGGCCAAACTGGAGAAGCGGCTGGTGAAGCTGCAAGAGCCGAAAGCGCCGCCGCCGGCCAAGTAGACCAAGCTCGTGGGGTGGGAGGATGCCGCGATGAACGATCCGAAATCCAGCGCTCAGCAGCAAGCCTTAGCGCGGCAGCGGGCGCAGCTGATCATGCAAGTGCGGAGCGGGTTGTTGAGTGCTCAGGAAGCGGCCCGGCAACTGGGCATCTCCCGCAAGACCTATTACAAGTGGGAGCGGCGGGCGTTGGCGGCGATGGTCAAGGCGCTAGGCAATCGGGAAGCGGGGCGCCCGCCGCTGCCCATCGACCCGGAGAAGCAGGCCCTCGAACGCCAGACCCAGGAGTTACAGGCGAAGCTGGAAGTGCTGGAGCAAACGGAGCAGATCCGTCAGCGGTTGGAGCAGCTGGATAAAAAAAAAGCATGAGGCAGCCGAAATGATAGTTACTACCCTGAGCGGACTGAAGCGACAAGTGGGCTGGCCGTACCCATGCCTCTGTGCATCCCTGGGGCTGTCGTATGCGAGCTTCCGGCGTTGGCAGCACCGTCTCGAGCATGGCCAGCCAGCCCTCCTCAAGCCGGGTCCCCACAAGGTGGCGCCGTTAAAACTGGAGGAGTTGCACATTGCCTTGTACCACCTGCAGCATGGCCGCCAGCGCAGCCGTGGAGTGGGCAGGCTGTACCGGCAGTACCAAGATCAGATCTCCCGGCGCGATCTGCAGGCGCTGACGAGAAGGGTGCGGTGGGAGTTGGCCCACCAACACCAGGCGGAATTACGCCACATCACCTGGAAGATTCCCGGCTTGGTCTGGTCACTGGATGACGCGGAGTTGGCGAGGTTCGCCCACCACAAATTGCATCTGCATCAAGTGCAGGACCTCGCCTCGCGCTATAAGTTCACGCCCTGGGTGGGAGAGCGGGTGTTGGGAGAAACCGTGGCTGTTCACCTGGAGCAACTGTTCTTGCGGCATGGACCGCCACTGGTGCTCAAACGTGACAATGGTTCCAATCTCAATCAACAGGCGGTCGATGAGGTACTCGCCCGTTACCTGGTCATGCCGCTGAACTCACCACCCCACTATCCGCCTTACAACGGTGGGATGGAATGCGCGGTGCGGGAATTGAAAACTCCGCTGCTAGAGAAGATTCTCGCCAGCGGTCCAACTGCGGAGTCCCAGGTGCAAGTCTGGGCGGAGGTGCTGGCGCATGAACTGAACCATCGCTCCCGCGACTGTCTCGACGGGCACATTGCCTGCAGGGTCTTTCAGGATGCGAAGTTGGCCCTGAAGGCGTATACTCTCCGCAAGCGAAGGGAGATCTTCGATTGGATCAACGAACTGACCAGGGCGCTTATCCAGGTCTCGGCGGCTCACACTCAACACCAAGTCGAAACAGCGCGGCGTCTGGCGGTGGAAACTTGGTTACAAAGAAACGGAGTGATCACCATCACTCAGAACAAAAAAGTGTTACCCATTTTCCCCGAAAAAACTGCTCATAATTAGGTTGCCCCCACACCTTTGACAGCGGAACTGTAGGGCACATGGCCGCGCGCGAGCGTTCCCGCTACATTCAAACCCTCGATTTAGAGTTCCAACGTCGGATTGCAACGATGGAAGAACCTCTTCGTAATTGTGCAAGTAGAGTGCGGTATGAAGAGGATTCATGGCAACTCTGGGCCAATGACCTAAGCCAAGCAATCGAAGGTGATATCGTAACGGCCAAGGCAGCCGAGTCAAACCCCAGCGTGCCCCGATACTATTCGGCCAGGTACAGATTAGGCTCGTCTTCCAGAATTGAGGTGCCGAATTGTGAGCTTCCTGACTATTCCGAATTCGTTTCACCGACACCTCCGAATGCGGTAGATGCTTGGGGTGCTTTCCGATTTTTTGCAGGCTGGTTGCTGCAATCGGAGTCCCTCCCTCTGGCGGTGATTACAGGTATGCTAGGCGTCGGCCTCCTCGGAGCGGCGGCCTCTTCGTTCATTCGCCAACAGCCGAAACGCGAGGCGGGCGACCCCTTCGTTGAAGACTTGGCGGGAGTAGTAATCCGCGGTTTCTCGGCAGCCATTGTCATTTTCCTTGCTGTCGAAGGTGGGCTTAATATTTTCGGGACGGGTACCGGTGAACCGAATTCTTACGTGCTTTTGTGCACTTGCATGGTCGGGGCGGTGTTTAGTGAGGATGTTTGGAAGAAGGCTCACGACTGGTTTGAGAGCAAAAAACAGACAGAGGTCGGGAATGGAACCCCAAAGGATTCACCAACAGGAAAGAACGGCGCACAGGAAGGAGGCAACAAAGGGCTCAGCACAGCTGGTGACAAGCAGAGTGGAACCCCGGACACAACAATTCCGCCTGGTGAATAAACCCAACGTTCTTGAACTTCAAGTCTCGAAACGGGTAATTTCGGAGAGCCTCAGACGTGGGATGGGTTTTCGAGTTTGTTTCTGTTCTTGGCCAAACGCTATGCCTCCAGTTTTACGCGGGCAGAAATAGACTGGCTGGAAGCGCTCCAAGCAAACCGCTCAGCTGAAGGAATGGCTGGCGGGAAATCCCTTCTCCCCAGTACTCCAGTAACAGGAGTGTCGGGGCGGCAGCGACCTGCTCCTAATCTTTTCCATACCCGAAAACGTGAGCGGCACTTTGTACAAATCTGATTGCCGGAGTGCTTAACTGATAAATTATGAAAATTGTTGCTGTTCGCCAGGAAGCTTTCCAGTTCCCCTGCTGGCAACCATTGCATGCTCGCAGTCGGCCCCAATCCAGACCTCGGGCTGAGCCTCACTCCTATTTCGGACCACTCCTTTGCTACGGTCGATGAACTTTGTGAGTTCATCGACAAGTCCAAGGCCATGAAAGCGCCTGAGGTCGAGGCCCTGCGCAGAACCATGGACGCGGGGGAGCAGCTTGTAGCTCAAATCAGCGATGAAAAAGAACGCTGCATGGGTTCAAGGTCTAATACCGAGTCAGCCAAGAGGAGGGACTAACCTGATGGCTCCAAACTCGCAAGAGTTGTATGTGTGTGATTTGCTGAACCTGCCGCTCGAAGAAGCAAAGGACAAGCTGTGGGCGGACGGCTGGCTTGTAGCCACTCGTCCCGAGACCCAAGGCGCGTCTCAAACTTATCAGGACAAAGCGGGCAATTCTTTCGCCGGAAAGGACAGAGCAGGGTGGTTGCTTGCAGACCTAGTGGTTAAGAACGACCGATTAGAAGGCATCACCTTTTACGATACAAATACAACGACGGGGGACCCTGTGCCAATGCCTCCGAACCGTATTCTTGTTCGATGAGCCAAAACGCTCTCCCACCCCGCCCACATAAACCAATGGCAGGTGCCTAACGCGGGCCACTGAGGCGCGGCAAGCCCCGCTGTCGCAGAACTCAACGCACGGGTGATTGCCTGGTTCGCCATCCATGGGACCACACAGCGCTTCCCCATTGGGCAGTAACTCCCATGGTAGCAGTCGGGCCGTGCGGTTACAGTGGTGCGTCCGAACCTATGCCCCCTTCGGTTGCGCACGCAGGAGGTTAGGTGTATGTTATCGAATAGTCAAAACTTGAAAACAGAAATCCTGGTTGGAACCTTGTGACGGGAGGAAACTATGGGTGCTACGCCAACGGGGAGCATTCTAGTCAACTTGGTTGACGGTACTCGTCAACCTCTACCAGCGAATGTGCAGTGGTCCGCGAGGATTTTTGACGGCCGTGCGCCGAGCGAGTGGCAAGAGAGCGACGTGAACGGAACCGGCTCGGCGGAACTCATCAAGGGCCTGACCTACTTCGACAACCTCTTCGACAACTACACCGTGATTGTCTCCGCGAAAGGGTACCAGGGCGCAGCCTGGAAGCCCGTCAACATTTCTCCGGCGAAACCAGCGGCTTTGGAGCTGATGCTTGTTCCTGAGGGCGCTCACTTGAATTTCGGCGGTGCAAGCTGGCAAGCGCTGAACAGCGTTCGCCCGCGCTTTGGCCAGATTATCTCAGCGGGCATCCCTGACGCGGGCGCACGGTACAGCAACCTGATGGAACAATCCGGGGGCCTGGTGCTGGCCTGCCTGCTGAACCTGCTTACCGCCATGTCAAAAATCACCTTGGCGAGCGGAAAGAGTCCGCTCGGCTACTACTGGCAACCCATCTGGGACGATTCTCAGTTCGCAATGGCACAGGACAGATTCTTTGCATATGTGGACCAGTCCCTCATCGGTGATGTTGTGAAGGCCGCTGCCATGGGGGCATTTTCCGAGGAAAAGGACCCCGGCATCTTCCATCCGGGCGCAACTTTGAGCTACAAGCAGAGGCAGTTTGACGTGACCAACGTGCAGTTGACTTTCCACCAGGGGAACGCCAAGACCCTTCCCGGCCCGGATGGGTCGCCGGTCGATTGCGTCGTCGTCGAGCCGGACATCGACTACTATAAAGACCTGCTGGCCCACTTTTTCTTGGAGGTAGTGCCAAACAAGTTCACCAAAGGACTCACCGACCCGCGAGCTGTCTACGTTCTGCGCTGGATGGCGGGTAAGCAAGCAGCGTCGGATTTTAACCCGCTCTACACCATGACCGCGTAGCAACCGCTGGTCAGGGTTGAATGGCACCTCTGGAGCCACAGGCTCGCACGGAAAGGGGCATTGGTCCTGCCGGAAGGATGACCAAGAACCCACAGCACTGACACGGAAGACCGGGCGATTGTGGTGGACGGCACTCATTTTTACACGCTTGGTGGCTCCATCAAGGGCATGCGGGCGAAGCTTACGTTTCTGAACAAAGTCGAAGGCGTGACCAACATGAACAAGCTCCGAACGAAGCTCGACCGGATTTGGGCGTCGGCAGTGCCCCTGTCCTGATGCGCTGGGGACTTGGTGAAGGGTATACGCGTGAACCGAATGGCTTCGGTAAAACTTGTTGTAGCGAAAGTCCTGCGGGTCTCCTCCCTTGTTGCCTATTACATCAATGCAAAACGGAAAACACTGTCCCCTCAAGCGGTTCCCCTTACCCAGGCGCAGCGGGCGGCCATGGCTGGCTTTTTCCTGCCTCAGGTGCTCGACGAGGCGCGGCTCCTTGTGCGGGAGGGCATCCGGCTGGAATATCCGCCGTTCTACCGGACACTGAGGCGCATGGGCATTTCGGGCCTGCGAGACATGTCTAAAATCAATGCTATCACGTTCGGCGAAGTGGTCGTGTCGCACGTGCCGTTTACGGACGGGCTACTGTTCCATGAACTCGTCCACGTGGAGCAATACCACCAGCTTGGGATTCGGCGATTCTCGGAACTATACGTCCGAGGGTTCCTGGCCAGCGGCAGTTACGAAGGCATCCCTCTGGAGGCGAATGCCTACGCCCTTGGCCGCCGGTTCGACGCAGACCCTCGGCAGCGATTCTCCGTGGTCGATGAAGTGGCGAGATGCGTTCCAGAGGACAGGTTTTGACTCGCATGAGATTCGAGTTGATTTTCGCCGCCGCTCCAATCCGATGGGCTGACCCGAGGACATGGCCGTGGGTCGTGTGGGTATGGCTCGCCATGCTTTTTTCGGGTGCGCCAAGCCGCTTTGGGCGCGTCTCCACCGGCAGCGAACCCAAGTCGGTTCGTGCAGTCAAGGCGACTCGTCAGGGTAGATAATGGAGGGTGCAATGGGTCAATTCCTCGAAATCGAGAAGCCGCAACAGGCAAAGTTTAAGACGAGCTCGTCATACTTTTCTGACGCGGCTCGCGGCGATGGTATTTACAAAGGCAAGACACGCCCGTTTTGTTTGCCACTCGAATACGCCGAAGAAAACCTCTTTCCCGGAATTCGCAAAAGCGCCCCAGCCTATTTCGCCTCTCAAGGCATTAAATGGCATGACGGGCGGGACGGCAAGCCGAGCAATCATCTTTGCGACTCGCGGGTCTGTTGTCTGAATTTTCTGTTCCCGTTTGCGGACCGGCCCCGCGCATTGGCCGAAGTTTTGCTCCCTGTCTTCCCTGCCATTCGGCAAATGCTCCCGATAGAAGACGGCCAATACATGGCTTGCGAGTGGATAGGCCAAGAGAATTACTTGGCCGAGAAAATCGCCCGAGGCAGCAGGCGCACACGCGGGGCGAACTTCACCAGCGCAGACGCGGCGGTCATGTTCGAGCAGGCAGACGGGATGCGGCAGGTTGTCTTGGTTGAGTGGAAGTACACCGAATCGTATGGCGGCGCACCGCTGAAAAAAGCCAAAAGCGGCACCGACCGCACTGCCATCTACAGGCCGCTCTTCGACCGCGATGACTGCCCAATCGACAGGACGTTGTTGCCGAGCTTCGAGTCACTTTTCTATGAGCCTTTCTATCAGTTCATGCGTCAGCAGTTCTTGGCCAATGAAATGGAACGTGCGCATGAATTGGGGGCAAACAAGGTAAGCGTGCTTCATATCGCCCCTTCCCGTAACACTGATTTCCAGAAGGTGACCTCCGCTGAACTCCAGCCCCTGGGAAAGACTGCCACGGGAGTTTGGAAAAGACTGGTGATGCCTGGCGACAGATTTGTCAGCGTCAGCACGGAGCAGCTTTTTGGTGGGCTTTCCGAGGAACGGCTCCCCGAGATGCGGGAATGGCTGGGATACATCACTGCCCGATACGCGTGGGTTCAGGCGAAGGCAGCGGCTGCATAGCGAACCCATAACTACCTCTGGTCTGGTACGCGACGGGTGGCCTCAACGAGGGCGCACGGCGAAATAATCGCCGGTTCGCGGCAAATCTCCCCTTCAAGCCCCTGCTCGTCCCACGAACATGGGGATGACCGCAAACGCACCAAGCGTCAGAAAGTAAACGGTTGAGGCCGCACGCATTGCTAGCAGGTGCTTTCGGGTATATGTTGTCAATCAGAAATCGAAATACGAAGTCGCACCCAGGCGGTTCAGGAGGGCGCAATGTCAGCGCCACGTAAAGTTTTCTCTCGCCCCGACAAACTCGACCACGCGCAGACCGTGCTTTATGAAATTGACATGCTACGCTTTGCAAAGGAACGCCTATTCTCTGCGGATAGCCCCCGTTCTGAGGCAGACGAATGGGTGTATTTGGAAGCATTTCTTTTGCACTACCGGAACCTGATTGAGTTTTTCCGGGGAAGACGTCGTTTGAACGATGACTTGAGCATCGCCCCGCCAGACGATTTCGGGGTTGAGCAGAAGCTCGGAACAAACGGCCTCCGATTCCTCACAAGACCCGACCTGTGGGACAAATATGAGGGGGTGAACAACCCGGAGGCGATTTCGAAATACTTACATCATTGTACCCGCCAGAGGGCGATAAAGAAGAAATGGGACGTGGACGCCATGTACGAGGACCTGCGTCCACTGGTTGAACGTTTCGAAGCCGAGCTGCCAGAATACAAGCCCGCAACTCGCGTAAAGACGCTTAAGGTTGTTGCCGCTCCGTCACAGGACGGGAGTTCTACAGCCACCACAAGGGCATTGGACCTGGGTCTGAATCCTTCCTCCTCAGCTAAGTAGGGCTAGTGCGACCCGAGCAAGCGAGATGGAGATTTGCTTCTCGGTGGCTACGGAACTAGATGGTGTAAGCAAAAACACCAGCCAACGCTGGTGGCGTTCGACTCTGACGAGGGTGAGGACGATGCTCATCAGAATATGGCACAACAGAAGGGTCACTGCTGGGCTTAATGGGCCAATCTCTCCAGGGGATGATTTAATGGAAGTTCATAGCGTGCCCGATTACCCTGGTACGGCAATGGCAATTCCAGTCATCTTAGACGAGGTGCCTGAAATTCTAAATGCTGAGAACGTCTAGCAACTCGACGAGCGACGTAACAATCCAAGACGTCTACGCCGCGTTAGCTGCAATTATCGATTCGGGGGAAACGTTTGTGAGGGAGAGCTTACGCGCTATCCCGTGTGGCAGGAACTCGACCTGGCGGAATGAAGCAGCAGATTCAATAGTCCATCAGAAGTATAAGCTAAAGACCTTGAATTACCTCACCTCGAAAAGGCATCGGCTCCCTCTTCGCCAAACCAATCGAAGCTCGAGACCTTGTCCTCGAATCTCCACCGGCCGGGAGACGTGTTCTCCATCCAGTCGAGCGGCTCAGCCTCCGGCTGCCATCGAGAAGCCACGGCGAGCGCCGCCTTCAGCGACCTCTTCTCCTCATTTGTCACCGTTGACGGGTCCGTCGACATAATCAGTGTCGCTCCGCTCCGGGTTACGAGGTCAAGCCATTGCTGCGTCATCTTCCACGGCACATCTTTCGTTACCGGTACGCAGTCGGGGTCGGCCAGGAAAAACGTCCGATGCTGCGGCAGCCGGAAGGCGAGTGTGTTCACGCCCATCTTGCGGGTTCGGTTCCAGTCCCGTCCGCTCGTATCGTCACCGATCCTTTGCAGCTCAAACAACCCGGCGCCGAGGTGTCCCACCGTGTTGCAGCCGATCAAGATCGCATCCCCCGCCGCCTCGCGAAGGGCCCGGTAGAACTGCAGGATAATCTCCGCCGTGGTCCTGCTGCGATCTGCAAAGTGCCAGTCCTCGGAGGTCAACTCCGCCCCCATTTGGAAGCCCCAGCGGCCGAGCAGGTCGAAGGTCGAGAAGTCGTGCTTGATCAACTCAAATCCCCAACCGACGACGCTGCGAAGGCCTTGCTGCACGTGCGCCAGAGCCTCGGGCACGCTGGGGTCCATCACCAGAAGTGGCGGCTTGGGACCATCGACGCGGTTCACTGTCAATCGCCAAGCTTCCGGCAAGGCCTCGACCGTGAGCAGCGGCCTGACCCAGATCCCCGGCCGCACTCCGCGTTTCTTCATGTCTGCGGCTAGGCCCGGCATATCCGCGAACCGGTTGTCGTCGACCGTCCACGGCCCGGCGCCTTCGGGCGCTTGGCCCCAGCCCATATCGATCACCATGAACGGACGGTTCGCGCCCGCCGGTGAAAGCTCTGCCGTCAAGTCCGAGTCGCGCAGGATGCCCGCCTCGGTCATATTCTTGCCATACAGGTAATACCAGTTGTTTGAACCGTAAACCGGTTGTCCCGGCAGACGCGGGTGGTCGCATAATCTGCGGCAGAACTCCCTTGCCGCCTGAAACGGCCTCGTAGAGGGCTGGCCCTGGAGGGCAACCACCACCGCTGCCGCCAGCTGTCGTTGGCCGAGTTGTACACCGCCGCCCCCGTTTCGTACATCGAGCCACAACGAGATTCCTGCTGGATCGGCCTGCCAGAAGCAGAACGCGCCCGCGCCCGTCTTCACCCCATAGCCGTGCGTGACTTTGCCTTCAGAGGCCATGAAATACCACGGCATGATCCGGTCTCCCACCAAGCCGCGCCATTCCAGATCGCCGTAAGATCGTTCCCAGTGGTCCCCCAGGAACCGCAGGTTGTCGGCCAGCACGCCCGACCACCGGAGGTGCACGTGCTTGAGCGCGCTGCGAGGCGATGCCATCACGATTGGAAGCTCACGGCCTGCCTGCCCTTGCTTCGGCTCGATGGTGATTTCGATATCTCCGGCCTGCCAGCGCCCACCGGAGCGCTGCAGATGCAGTGGACCTCCGCCGCCTTCGGTGTACGCCGTCACGTGATGGGGCGGACGGATGATATCGAGGAACGCTGTCTGGCTTCTGCCCGCGGTCGTCCGGATCGAACCTGCCGCCGCCGCTGCCACGACCCCCTGACCCAGAAACGTTCTGCGAGAAGTCTTCACGGGAACTTCCTATTTCAACTTTATTTGGCTCTGTTGACATCCTCAGGAAAAGATAGCGATGCCTCAAGCGATAGAGGTTGAAACTCAGTCCGAGCAGCAGGGCTTGGCGCATCTGCATCCGGAGCGAGCGGCCGGGCGCCCGAGCCGAGAGCTTGCGCTTCACCGAAGAGAACACCGTTTCGATCAGGGCGCGGCGCCGGTAGAGCTTTCGCGGAAACGCCCGCCGCATTTCGGCCCGCACTCCGCGCACCCGCCAGGTCTTCTTCCCACGCTTGGCCGGGATCACGCTCCGGGCCCCCAGTGGGCGCCGGAGGTAGGCATGATTCCTCTCGCTATCGAATTCGGCGTCGGCCAGCACCACTCCGATGCGCGTCTGCTGGGAAGCCGCTTCGCTCAGGCTCGGCAAATTCGCGCAGTCGTTCCACGGACCGCGTCGCGCGCTCTGCCAGAGCAGGAACTGCTGATCCAGATCCGCCACGACCATCCACTTCAGCCAGTGCCGCCAGGGCAGGGGTTTTTGCCCGTGATGATGCAGGCGCCGCACAAAAAACGTGCTGACCGCTCCTGGCGCCAAGCCGGTCGCGTCGACGGCCACCCGAGCCCGCCGGTGGCCCCGGCGTCGCCAAGCGCGCATCCGGCGCACCGTCTCGCCGACAGCCCGATCGATGCGCTGGTCTTCGAGACGCCGCAGGAAACGGTACAACGTCGTGAAGTCGGGCACACTCGACAGTCCCAAGGTCTGACGCAATTCGCGGTGCTCGCCCAACCGCACCTCGGCTTCGCGAAAGGTCCAGTCCTCGTAACGCATCAGACAGAGGATGGCCAGCAACTGCGGTTGGGTGAACTGGTGCTTGCTGAAGCGAGTTCGATAGGGTGGGAGCACTGCCCGACCCACTTCCCAAGCGGTGCGGGCAAATGCCAAGAGTCCAATCTCCGCCATCGCGCTGGCTGCCTCCTACCAAGCGGACCCTTCCCAAGGGCTGGCGCACTTGAATTCTCCGTGGTTGAGATAAGGATGTCAACAGAGCCACTTTATTTCTACGCGACAACCATAGGCCTGCCGCTCTCTCGTGTCAAGCTCCAATCGCCCTGGTGTCAAAGCTCCTTAGAAATGTCCCCTCTGAAGCTCTCTGCTTTTTGCTTTCCGTGTGGGGGCACTCACGGGTTCCGGCCTGCGCTCCGCCCTAAACGCTTCGCCCTTCGGGCTTCGCAGGGCTCCGCTCCGACCGGAACCCGTAAGAGACCTCAACACCCAAAGCAACCGTCAGAGAATTTCAGAGGGGACACTTCTAAAGAGCTAAGAAAGGGGGACATTTCTAAAGAGCTTTGACAGGACCCAAGAAAAAGCTTGACAAGCAGCCGCGTTGGGCGTATATGAATGGATTTATTAAAACGATTTTCAAGGAGGGACGAAGATATGCGTAAGATAATTACCATGCTAGTTTACAGCGTTGCCCTTGCGCTCAACGCTGCTTGGGCATAAGAAAGGGGGACATTCCTAAAGAGCTTTGACAGGACCCAAGAAAAAGCTTGACAAGCAGCCGCGTTGGGCGTATATGAATGGATTTATTAAAACGATTTTCAAGGAGGGACGAAGATATGCGTAAGATAATTACCATGCTAGTTTACAGCGTTGCCCTTGCGCTCAACGCTGCTTGGGCACAGGAAACTTCCGGCCTGGTGGGCACCGTGACAGACCAGTCCGGGGCAGTTGTCGCGGGCGCTGAGATTACAGTGACCAACTTAGGAACCGGCCTCACTCGCACCGTCAAGACGGCCAGCACAGGGGACTACGCCGCGCCGAGCCTCCCTGTGGGAACCTACAAAATCACCGCCGAGATGGCAGGCTTTAAGCTCGGTGTCGCCTCGGACGTCAAACTGGACGTTCAACACGCGGCGCGAGTGGATTTCAGCCTGCAAGTCGGCGAGGTGACACAGCAGGTCAACATAACCAGCGTTGCGCCACTGCTGCAGACCCATGACTCTCAAGTTGGCTCGCTCATTGAAAACCGGCGCATTTTGGACTTGCCCCTCAATGGACGCAATTTCACGCAACTCAATCTGCTCGTGCCCGGGGTTGTCGAGGGATCTCCGGGCGACTATGTGGAGACTTACAGTCTGGGACCGCGGAACAGCGGGGTGTCCTTCAGTGTGGACGGTCAGAACGCGAACTATAACGAGTACCTGCTGGACGGTGTTCCCATCAAGGAAGTCCAGCACGAAGGTCCAGCTATTAGCCCTACCGTGGATGCAATCGAGGAATTCCGCGTCCAGACGAGCAACTATGACGCACAGCTCGGGAGCGAAGCTGGCGGCCAGATCAATCTGGTGACGAAATCCGGCACCAACAGATTCCACGGTTCAGCTTATGATTTCGTTCGCAACGACAAGTTCGATGCTCGGAACTTTTTCGCCAACCGCTTACCGGAGTTGCGCCGCAACCAGTTCGGAGGCACAATGGGCGGGCCAATCCGCAAGGACAACACCTTCGCCTTCGGGAGCTACGAAGGAACGCGCATCCGCAAAGGCTACACTCAGCTCGGTTTGGTCCCGGGAGCGGCCGAACGTTCGGGCGACTTCTCGGACCTCCTTCCTCAGGGCATCCAAATTATCGATCCTCTGACCGGCCAACCCTTTGACGGAAACCGGATACCGCAAGGGAGGCTGAGCTCTTACGCCACGCAGCTTCTCCAAAAGTACGTTCCCCTGCCGGACAATCCCGCGAATCCAGTACTCAACTGGATCTCAACTGATCCCAACAAGGTTGGTGTAGACCAGGGTTTGGGACGAATCGATCATCGCTTCTCGCAGAACGACGTTCTCTACGGTCGCTTTGTAGTCGAGGATGTGGGCAACGTCAGCCCCAAGCTTTTCCCCACTGATTCGTTCGTGCAGGAATCGCGGGGCCTGAACATTGCGCTGTCGGAGACACACACCTTCGCCTCGAACAAGGTCAATGAATTCAAGATGGCTTACAACCGCCATCGGCAACGCGAAGTGGTGGGACGGGCGTTCACGGAAAATGTCGGCAATGAGTTGGGTCTGCAAGGCATCTGCGAGGCCCCCGCTTGCTGGGGCATCCCCGACAACTACGTCGGCCCCTTCCTGGACTTCGGCGAGCACGGTCAAGGGCAGACAGTTTCCGGGCCGCGCTCATGGGAGAACGAGATGTACTACTTCGACGAGGCCTTCTATTGGACCAAGGGAAGTCACGTCATCCGATTCGGCATGTGGGTCAACCGCCACCGTGATACCTTCCCGGAGGCGATTTTTCCGCGCGGGCTGTTCGGCTATGACGGCCGCTTCACGAGTCCGGACGGGAGCCCAAACTCCTATACGGCGCTCGCCGATTATCTGTTGGGCCTGCCACGCTCCAGTTTGGCCAGCATCGACATTTTCGATGCTAATCTGCGAAACACCGAACTCTATCCGTGGTTTCAAGACGACTGGCGCATCACCCGAAGTCTGACCTTGAACCTGGGCTTGAGCTGGTACTGGTTTGGCCGGCCACAATCGAAAAGGGACGTGATTTCCAACATCGATTTTGCCGCCAATCCCATCCAACTGGTGACCGCTAAGGATCATGCCCAGTTCGGTTTCCCGCGGTCGCTCATGGACAATGACAACAACAATTTCGCTCCCCGCGTTGGTTTCGCCTGGGCCCCCGAGCGGCTCAAACGCTTGGTGGTGCGCGGCGGCTACGGAATGTTCTACCAGCGAGACGCGGTGAATAACTTCGGTGACCTCGCCGTCAACCCGCCGTTTGTGCGCGAGATGAACTACATCCTGGAGCCAAGCGCGGTCCCGACCTTCAATATTGATACAATCTTTACACAGGCCCAGCCGTTTCCGCTGGTCTTCTACGCGATGGCCCGGGCTAGGCGCGATGCCTACATCCAGGGATGGAACTTGACCGCGCAATATCAGCCAAGCACGAACACAGTCATCACCCTGGGCTACGTGGGCAACAAGGACACCAAGCTCCCCACCTGGATCGCCGGGTATGACGTGAACGAAGCCCTGCCGGGACCGGGCTCGGTGCAATCGCGGCGCCCCTACTCGAATTTCGGGACGCTCAATTACTTCGATGACTCCCTTGCCTCCAACTACCACTCGCTCCAAGCCGAAGTTCGCCGGCAGTTCTCGAACGGGCTGTCACTCCTGGGCGCCTATACCTGGTCGAAGTGCCTCGACAACGAAGGGTTCCAGGATCCCCGCTATCGCAACCTCAAAGGGCTGAGCGGAATCGACGCTCGCCAGCGCTTCGTCCTCAGCTACATCTATGAGTTGCCCTTCGGGCCGGGCAAGCCCTTTGCCAGCAGAGTGAGTGGGCCGACCAAGCAACTGATCGCCGGCTGGCAGGTGAACGGCATCACCACCTTTGCCAGTGGCCAGCCCGCTACAGCCTACATGCCGGGCGACTGGGCCAACGTGGGCGGCAGCGCTTACCCCGACTTGATTGCCAACCCGAATCTGTCCGGATCCCAGCGGACACCGACCCACTATTTCAACACCGCGGCGTTCATCGCTCCGCCTCCGGGCAGCTTCGGAACCGCGGGCCGGAACATCATCATCGGCCCGGGCATCAACAACTTTGACTTCGCGGTCATGAAGATGTTCCCGATTCGCGAGCAGACGCACCTGGAGTTTCGGGCGGAGTTCTTCAATATCTGCAACCACGCGAATTTCATCTGGCTTGACACCACTTTCGCGTCGCCCACCTTCGGCGTTGTCACCGGGGCAAGAGATCCGCGTGACATCCAGTTCGGATTGAAGTTGGTCTTCTAGATCTATAGCAGGGCGCAGGGACGCAACGTCAACAACCCCGGCGACGCGTCCCTGCGACGTCCGGAAGAATAAACGCAGCCGGGGGTTGCTATGTTAAAATCCGTTCAGATCTATTCAGACGTTCACAGCCGTGAGGACACCGATGATCTTACGTTCACTCCGTTGGGTACTCCTTCTTTTGGCGATTTTGATGGTCGGCTCGGTCCCCGTTGTGGCCCAGCCAGTCTCGCTCGACGTTCAAACCCCGAACCGCTTCGTTGTTCCCGGCGCGGAGTTCTCTTTCGCCGTCCGGGTACGCGGTTTCGCGGATATGAGCGAATCGGCACGTCTCGGGATTCTCGGCAGGCTGGCGCTCAGCTTCCCAGGCTTCGAGGCCTCGGCCAAGCCTGCTCCGGATAGCCAGGGGCTGGTGACTTTCCGGGGGCGGATCAAGCAGCCAGGCTTCTTCCCCTTCGAAGTCTCGCTTCGTGGTGAAGGCGAAACATCTTCCGCGCGAGATTACTTCGTTGTGCTGCCCGGGCGACAGGCCGGGGTGTTCAACCACACCGGATTTTACAGCTTCCTCGGGCGGGGAGACTATTGGGACCCAACTCACAAACTGGCCCTCTGGAAGTTGGAAGACTGGATGGACTTTGTGGATTGGATGGCCGACCACCAGGCTGACACTTTGTATGTGGCTTTAAACGGGTACACGCTGGCTTATCCCTCTCAGAAATACCCCGAGCTGAGAGACCCCTACGCACTCAACGTGAAGCTCAACTTCCTCGGCAAGTTGATCGACTACGCGCACGGCAAGGGCGTGAAGGTTTCCCTCCTTCTCGCTACCGACGATCACGCCGACGGCTTTGGGAAACTTCATCCCGAATCAGTGCGTGTCAACCGTGACGGCCATATCTCGAGTCCGCGGGCCCTGTGCCTGGAGAATCCGCGCGCGCAGCAATACATCCTGGATATGTTCGAGGAGACCCTCAGCCTTTATCCGAAAGCGGACGGTGTTATTATCCACCCCACGGAGGAATCTCCCGAACGATACAACGAAGAGACGAAGGCGCTCTTCCACAAGGAGACGGGAACCGAGCTAGTGCGCGCCGGCAAAAACGAGCGGTTCCGCTGGTACAACCAGAAGTTTGCAGAGTTCGCGGTCAAGCTCTACAACCTGGTCAAGTCCAAGAATCCCGCCATGGATTTCATCATGGCCAACTGCTGGTGGCAGGATGATTGGGTCCCGATCTACAGGAAGATATTCCCTGACCCCGTTCGCATCTGCGTCTGGTATTACGGCTGGGACCAAGCCGACTTCCAGAAGTGGCCTATCTGGAACTGGACGGAAGCGTTTGGCGCCGATCGCATCATCTACATGCCCACTGGTCCCGCGTTTTTGTACCCGGCCGACCCCTGGCAGCAGATGGAACGCCATATTGGGACGGATCGATTGGTTAGTACCGTGGAGGCCTTCGGGGTCAAGAGCTGCGTCTTTTTTGCCGGCTGGGATGTCGGGACGGAGAGAGACCGATTGCGAGACTTGGTCATCGCGCAGTTTCCTGCTACCGCCCGGGCCGGCGACCGGGACAAGAAACTCGAATGGGTGAAGAAGCTCTACGACGACTATTTTGGTGCACGAAAGAGTCTGCTCCAATAGACCACGCGCGGCGGAGGATCAAACCGGATGTCCACACAACTGAAAGCCGGCGCAGCCAAATGTGACATCACGCCTGCGGTTGGAGCCTATCTTTGCGGGTTCATTGCCCGGCTCGAGCCATCGAATGCCGTGGCCGAGCCGCTCCACGTCCGCACTTTAGTTCTCTCGAGTGGGACCAAGAATGTGGCGCTGGTTCAGGCGGACGTCGTGGCTTTCGCCCCCTGGCAGGTGGCCGAAACGCGGGAATTCGCCTACACCCGCCTGGGCATTCCGAGAGACGCCGTGATGCTCTCGGCGACGCACACTCACTCCGGACCAGGGCTCATCCCCGTCCGCGGGTGCCGGATGGCCCCCTATGCGTACCAGCGCGAAGTCATAGAGAAAATTCAGGTGGCCCTGGGGCAAGCGCGCGAGTCTCTGCGTCCCGCCACATTGGAGATCGGCTCAGTTCCGTACTTGCTGGGCATCAACCGCCGTCAGGAAACCTCGAATGGTGTTGTGCTCGGGTTCGCGCCGGAAAAGGCACGGCCGCAGAACCTGAAAATGGCCAGGGTGCGGACGAAGAAACAGGAGATTCTCCTTCTCTCTTACGCCTGCCACCCCTACATTCTGGGAGGGGACAGTCTTTGGATCAGTGGTGATTTCCCCTCTCTTGCCTGCCTCGATTTGGAGCACGAGTTCGACCGGTTGGTCTTTTTTCTCAACGGATGTGCGGGCAATATCGCGCCGCGGAGCGCCTTCCAGGGAATCGAGAAAGCGCGCGACGAGGGCTTGCAGCTTTCCAAGATCGTTCAGGCGGGGGCGAAAAGGCTGCGACGCACGCAAGGGACTCTGCTCGCGGCCAGAAGCCGGCTTGTCCATTTACCCTATCAGCCCCTCCCCACGGACGACGAGATTGACGCCCTGGCAGCCCAGGAAGAGCGCGTCGTGCGTCCGGAGGAAAAGGGGAGCATGGAGATTCGGCGGCGCATTGACGCGGCTCTCGAGCAGTGGCGGACCGAGATGAAGCAGGTAGTCCAGATGACTCGCCCTCTTGACCCCGTCCTGTGCGAGATTCAAGCACTGCGCATCGGGCCGCTGGTGCTGCTCGGAATCTCCGGAGAGCCCTTCTTCGAAATCGGCGAGGCGCTTCGCCAGTCCAAGAAATCCTCCAGCTTATGGCCTTTGGGAAATACCAACGCGTACTGCGGTTACATTCCCACTCGCGCGGAATACCCTAACGGAGGCTACGGGGTCAACGACTCCTGGAAGTACGCCGGGATGTGGAAGATCGACGAAACCTGCGAAGAACGGGTGACCAAGGCTGGAATCGAAGTCCTGGCAGAGGTTCTCGCGGGTCGGTGATCCCGATACGCCCAAGCCTCCACATCATCCGACGGTCGGGACACTCCGCCGACGGGATCACATGGCTGGTAAGCAGGTCGTTTTTTTCTGGCATTCCTCGTGGGTGCACCTCTAGCACTCGCAGCGGCTCCGTCGGAGGTATCCCTCAGCATTGAGATCCCGCAGCGTGTCGTGCCTGCCGGATCGGAGTGCTCCTTCGAGGTAGTGATGAAGCATTTTTCCAGACTGCCCCAGGCCCTTGGCCGGAGCCACCCGCTGGCCTTCCGCCCTGATGCGAGTGTCACATGTCATGGCATGGGCGCATTTCCCACGGTACATCACTAGCGCATGTTTGCTGTAGCCGCCTGTAACACCTTGAAACTACGTGGCCGATTTTTGAGTTTGGTCACTACACGAGCCATGGGCGACTCTTCGGAGGAGACGGCGGATCCAGTCGGGTGATGCCGAGAGCCCGCAGCACTTCGGCGGCCTGTTTGCTACCGCGAGTGACGCAAGTCTTCTGGCTCTGGCCGAGATCGACTTCCACGCAACGGTTGGTCTCCAGGGCTTGCCAAACAAACGGTGTGGACAGGTGGCTGCCCGCCGCCCGCAGGCTCTTCTCCAAGGCTCGATCCAGCAACAGCCCCAGCGCTGCCACGAACACATGGGCTTGCACCCGGGTGTCCCTCTGATGGTAGGCCGGGCGCAGTTCCAGCAGATCCTTCAGATGACAGAATCCACGCTCGACTTCGTTCAACTCCTTGTAAGCCGCCACGGCCTCGACCGCCGACAAATTCCGCTCCTCGGTCTGGATGACGTACTTGCCTTCCAGAGCCTTCTCCCGCGCCCCATCCACCGGGTGCTCAAAGAAGCGAAACTTCCCCTGGCGCCACTCCCAGTCAAAATAACGGTGACCGTGATGGCGGCGTAGGACGGTGGCGGCCGCAGCCCCAATCTTGTCCGGCTCCTTCAGTTCGCCTTTCTCAACTCGCGCCTCGAGGGCCTCCAGCTCCTTGCGCACTCGCTCCATCGAGAGTTCCCGCAGGCTGCGCTCATACCGTTCGCGCTCTTCACTGTGAACCACGAACACGCGCACGCCCGGTTCTTTACCCGCCACCTCGACCACGCGGGTCCTCGGCACTACCGCCTTCTCGGCGGCAGCAATCCCCGCCGGACATTCCTGCCAGTCCCGCTGCGCTTCCGCCTGCTGGAGGTACGCCCACGTGTCTTTGCGATTCCGCCGTTTCAGGCCCAGCAAATAGCCCTGTCCCAATTTCCGCAGTCCCTCCACCGTGCCGACGGTCGTCATGCCCCGGTCTCCTACGAACCACGCGGTTCAACGCGAATCGCTCGTTCAAATCCCGCACCACTTCGATCACCGTGGTCTGGTCCAGACGATTGCCAGCAAAGACATGATGCGCAATCGGCCATCCGTCCATCATCACCATGCCGATCACGATTTGTCGATTCCGCGGCCTGCCATCACGGCTGTATCCAAAGCGGCCCAACTCCGCCGGGCCAGCCCCTTCGAAGTAGGTGGACGTGATGTCGTAGAAAGTCAGGTCCGGCCGCAGACTGAACAGATTCCCCAACTCCAGGTAGACGGCTTTCTTGCCGGGCCGCAACTTCGCCACCAGACTGTCTCCCTGACTGTTGAACAGAAACAGCGGATGGTAGCAGACCGACCCGAGATACCCGTTGTAAGCGCTCTGTTCCTGCTCTCCATAGACCGGACTCTCACTGCTGTCCATGTCGAGTACCAGGCGATGTGGCGAGCCGACACCTTCCGCCTGGGCCACCAGTTCTCGGTTGAGCGTCGCCAAACCGGTCAAGTTCTCCTTCCGCGCCAGCAAGTCCGTCTCGAACCAATGCAGCTTACAGGTCAACGCTACACCGCGCTCCCAGACTTTCTCTGAGCCCAGCAGCCGGAAGGTTGGGTCTGCCGACAACCGGGCCGCATCGTTCAGGTCTTCGTAGCCTGCTAGCCGGCTGTAGACCGATTGCCGCAGCAGGTCGGCCAGCGGGAACTGTCGGTTGCGTCCCCTGCGAAAATCCACCAGATGCTGCCCGATCAGGTCGCTCAAGCCGAACCTTTCGTCCAGCTCCCGAACCAGGATCAGACCGCTATCGGAAGTTACTCGTGATCCCTGAAAATCGACACGCAAAAGCTTATTGAACGAGAGTTGAAAGGGCTGATTTTGGCTCTCACGCACTGGGTTTCTACCTCCTGAAGGCCGTATTGACGCTGGAACCAGCATGAATATTGGCGTCGGGGCTCAGTATACGGTTAGCTCTGGGATTTGAAAACGGAAATGCGGGTTAAGAGCAATCTCAATCGCAGCGGTTCCATTGGCACAGGCGATGTCATCCCTCGCCTGCTGTTGTTTTGCGAACGCCTCCTGGAACTCGACGACCTTGGAGCGAGGCTGGCCCACCTCCGGCTCCTTCAACTCGACGCCTTCCCCGTACGAAAAGCACCACCATTTGCCGCTGCGCAGAACTTCCACCAGCAGGAGTTCTTCATCCTGGTCAAAGATCGGCTATGAGGGAAATGGCCGACTTCGAACCGGAGTGCCGCCAAGCAGGGCCAGATCCGTCATCACAGACTCCCCTTCCAGTTGAGCAGGCTAGCCCAATTTAACCGTTTTATTAAACCAAATAGGATGCCGCCTTACTCTCCGGGGTTGTCAGCCAGCAAGGCCGCATCCCTCGTACAACTCAGGAACGCCTAAGCGGTGCGGTGGATTTCCGGACCACCAGTTCGGCGGCCACCTTTTGGTGTACTGGGCTGAACACTTTCTTTTCGACCGAAGCATTCACGGCATCCAGCAAGATCTTGACGCCAATCGACCCAAGACCTTCCATTGGCTGGCGCATGGTGGTCAGGGGTGGGCTATAAAAAGCGGCCGGCGCGACATCGTCAAAGCCGATGACCGAGCAGCTTTCGGGAACTTTGTGGCCTGCATCGGAAAGTGCCCTTATCGCCCCAAAAGCGGCCATATCGTCAAAGGCCATCAAGGCGGTGAAGGAGTGCCTTCGCTTCAGCAATTCCTGCGTCAGCGCATAGCCGCACTGGAAACTGGAGGTCGGCTCATAGATATCCGCCATATCCAAAACCAGTCGCGAGTCGATGTGCAGCGCCACTTCCTGGGCATAGGCGCGAATCCCTTTCCAACGCTGGCTACTATCCACCAGCGTCTTGGGCCCGCGGATAAACGCGATGCGGCGATGGCCGAGTGTTAAGAGGTGCTCCAGAGCAGATCGCGCACCGGCTTCGTTGTCCACTACTACCGAGCTCATGAAAGCGTGCTTGACCTCCCGGCCGATAATGACGGTCGGCACATTCCGCCGCTCCAGGGCCGCGAGAAGCTCGATGTCTAGGAAAATCGAGTTGGCGAGGGTGATGAGGCCTTCGACCTGCCGGTCAAGCAAAAGCTCAAGATAGCGCTCGAAGCGCCCGCGGTCGTTCTGGATGTCGGTGAGAATCGGCAGATATGAGGAATGGTAAAGAGACTCCTCGATGCCGCGCAGAATGTGAGCACAGTATGGATCGGTAATATCCAGCACGAAGACGCCTACGGTATGACTCCGTTTGCTGCGCAGAGACCGCGCGAACACATTCGGACGATAACGCAGACGCTTGGCGACCTGCTTGATGCGCGTTTTGGTTTTCAGGGGAATATACTGGGCGATCGGAGCGTCGTTGAGGACGATCGACACTGTGGTGGAGGAAAATCCACTCTCCTTGGCAACTTCACGAATGGTTACCATCGGTTTGCTCACCTGAAGTTCAAATTCACATTCTACCTCAACCCACGACTTAAGATTAGACCTGTCCCGAACAGATTTCAAGGAGTTGGTTTCGGCCCCCCTCGAACCCCTGCCCAGGACGCTCTCGGTTGTTGCTCACGCCGTGGCCTGTCAGGGGCTCCTCTGTCATCAAGTCTCGCTGAAGTCGATCATTGCTGGGGCCGCCCGGAAGCCACGTGTGTTGATGGCGGCGTAGGCCACACCCACCGGTGACCTGACCGATGTTTTGTACCAGCGGTAGTGAGAGAGTTTACAATTTTTTCATTGACAAACACGCACGGCGTGCGTTACAAAAGAAACCGTTCATTGAAACGATTATCTGGAAGAATCAGATCTCTTCTTGGAGAGGGGCATGACCCAATTGGCCATTCTCGGCGGCCAGCCGATTCGAAGAAAGCCTTTCCCCTCGTGGCCAATCTTTGACGAGAGCGAAGAGCAGGCGTTGCTCGGAGTTCTCCGAAGCGGGAAATGGTGGCGGTTCTCTTATGGGGAGGGGGTGGAACTGAAGGAACCCGAACAAGGACTACCCCGTTCGAAGGTGGTTGAGTTTCAAGAAGCTTTCGCCCGGCTGCAGCAGGCGCGGCACGGCATCGCTTGTGCCAACGGGACGGCCGCAATTGAAATCGCGCTGAAGGCTCTAGGCGTAGGCCCAGGGCACGAAGTCATTGTTCCCGCTTACACTTTCATTGCCACCGCGAGCGCGGTCCTTCAAGTCAACGCCGTTCCCATCTTTGTTGATATTGAACTCGACACTCTCAACGTTGATCCTCGGCGAGTCGAGCAAGGTGTGACCCCGGAGACAAAGGCGATTATTCCCGTTCATTTCGGCGGACAGGCCTGTGATATGGACGCGCTTTTGGCCATCGCTGAGCGCTACAATCTGTTTGTTGTTGAGGACGCCGCACATGGGCACGCCGGTGCGTGGAAAGGCCAAGGGCTTGGCACTGTCGGGAACGCCGGGACGTTCAGTTTTCAGGCGTCCAAAAACATGACTGCGGGTGAAGGCGGCCTGATCACAACAAACGACCGCGATCTTGCAGTGATGTGTGAGTCGTATCTCTGGGCGGGTCGCAAGGTCGGCCGACCCTGGTATGAACACTACCGGCTGGGGTGGAACTATCGGATTACGGAATTCCAAGCCGCCATCCTTCTGCAGCAGTTGAAGCGTGTAGAGGCTCAAAATGCGAAGCGGCGAGAGAACGCTTCTTATCTGATTCGACGCCTTGCCCAAATCCCCGGTATTCACCCATTGAGGCTTCCTGAGTACGTCACCAAGGCCACCTATCACATCTTTGCGTTCAGGCTGGATGAACAGGAGTTCGGCGTGTCACGGAAGGACTTTCTTGAGGCGCTTGCGGGCGAGGGCATTCCGTGCTTCGGGGGCTACGCTCACCCGCTATATAGGAATCCGATGTTCCTGCACAAGGACTTTTGCCCGCGCGGTTGCCCGCTGACGTGCGGCCACTACACAAAGCCCATTGACTACGCCTCGTTCGAAGGCCGTTGCCCGAACTCCGAGCGAGCTTGCCGCGAGATGGTCTGGCTTGAGCATCGTCTACTCCTAGCTGAAGAAAAGGACATGGACGACATTGTTTCGGCCATCTCCAAGATCTGCGAACACCGTTCGAAACTGGGCGAGGTAGCGGAGAAATCGAGGAGCTGAGACAGATGCTTCGTGTGGGCATTATTGGAATGGGTTGCATGGGGCGCATTCACTATGAGGCGCTCCGGCATGTTCCCGACGCTCAAGTCGTCGCCGTCACCGATGTCAGATTGGAAGAAGTCCGCAACGTTTATCCGGAATTGCCGATTTTTCCCGACTACCGAGATCTGTTTCGCGATGCCCGCCCAGATGCGGTCGTCGTGGCAGTCCCCACATTCCTGCATGAGGCCTGCGCGGTCGAAGCAGCCAAGGCCGGCTGCGCCATCCTGTGTGAGAAGCCTTTTGCGCTGGATGTGGCGTCGGCGCAGCGGATGCTGGAGGCCGCCGAGGGCTACGGCGTGATTCTGATGGTGGGACAGGTGCTTCGCTTCTGGCCCCAATACCGGCGAATCAAAGAGCTTGTGGACAAGGGTGCGCTCGGCTCCGTCCAGTCGATAACCGCCCACAGGCTCTCGAGGCTGCCTCCATGGAGCTCCTGGTTCGCCGATCCCCTGAAAAGCGGCGGGTGTCTGTTTGACCTGCAGGTACATGACGTGGATTTCGTTCACTGGATTCTCGGACACCCCGAACAAGTACGCACGACTGGAATTCGCTCGCAAGCGGGGAGCTGGGACCACGTGTGGACGTCATTGACGTATGGCGATCGGGTGGCGCATGTCGAGGCAAGCTACCTGATGCCCGCTTCGTGGCCCTTTTCATCCGGGATCCGCGTCCGGGGTTCGAAGGGTTGTGTCGAATACTCGTTTGGGGTCCGAGGCAACATCGAAGAACGCGAGCAGGCTCAACATCGGTTCGCATTTTACGGAGAGGACGGGAGCGTGTCCATACCCGAAGTCCCTCCGGGAGACGCCTATGTCAACGAACTCCAGTATTTCTTCGAGTGTGTTCGGTCCCATCAAAAACCCGAGCTTTGCCCGGCAAAGGAATCAGTTCAAGTCATACAGGTCATAGCCGCGAGCTGGCGGTCCGCCGAAAGTCGAGATGCGGTTCAACTTCCGAGCGACTATTGTTAGGAGGAACTTGTGAATACGGAAACAACAGAAGCCTTAAAGATGGCGTCCCGGGGGGAATTCCCCTTCGAGTTGTCAAAATTCATCACGTTCCGCGACGCCGAAGCGTGCGAACGCGTGAGACGTATCAAGAAGAAAGACATTTCGAAGCATCCCAACCCGGACTTCAGGATCCGGGTTGTCGAAGATCCACAGGCCTTTTATTTCGAATTTGCGCTGGATGTCGTCACGCGAATTCGCCGATCCCTCGACGCCGGCAAGAAATTTGTGCTCATCCTACCCGTCGGCCCAACACCCCAGTACGAACTGGCAACGCGGATGATCAATGATCTGAGGATCTCTTGTCATCACGTGCACACCTTCAACATGGACGAGTACGCGGATGAAAATGGGAATACGCCGCCTAGCAGTTGGCCCGGTTCCTTTCAGAGTTCGATGATGGACAATTTCTTCCTGAAGATCGATCCCGATCTTCGTCCACCTCTCAAACAGACCCACTTCCCGGACAAGAAGAACAATCAGAGCTACAGCCGCATGATCGAGGACGCTGGCGAAGCCGACGTGTGTTACGGTGGCATCGGCTGGTGCGGTCACATCGCCTTCTGGGAGGCTCACCTGGGCTTGGAATTCGGCAATGACCTTGCTGCTTACAAAAAGGCTGGCGCGCGGCTTGTCGAACTTCATCCCATGACCATCATGCAAAACGCGCTGCACTCGTTCGGCGGCGACTGGTCGTGGGTTCCTCCGAAGGCATACAGCATTGGGCCGCGGGATATCCTCGGCGCGCGGGATCGGAGCTTTTGGCTTGACGGCTGTATCGGCGGAGGCATCAGTTGGCAGCGCTTCATTGCCCGCTTGGTGGCTCATGGGCCTGTGAATGCGCTCGTCCCAGGCTCAATCCTGCAAGAAGTCCCCGGGACTTACACAATCCTCGGCGGAGTGGCCGACGACGTTGTCATCTCGATGAGATAGACAGCGCACCACTTTCCGCCAAGCAAAGGTTCTCATGGCCTCAATCGACTGGCTGGCCGTCGGCGGGTACTTGGCAATCGGCCTTTTTATCGGTCTCTACTTCCTTCGCCGAGCCTCGGCCAGCATGGAGAACTATTTCGTCGCTGGCCGGTCGCTCTCCTGGTGGGTGATCGGGGTGGCGAGCTGCGCCACTTTTACGGGCGGCAGCGCCGGATTCGTGATGCTTGTCTTCCAGTACGGCCTAGTGGGTAATTTCTGGTGGTGGCCGAGCTGGGTGGTCTGGATGCCTCTTGTGGCCGTTTTCTGGGCGCGCTACTGGCGGCGCATCGGCATTGTAACTACTGCGGAGTTCATCGAGCTTCGCTACAGCGGGCGCAGCGCCAAGGCCTACCGGGTCATCTTCGCAATTTACAACTGCTTCGGCTGGGCTCCTCTCGTGACTGGATATATGACAGGCTGGATGGTCGTCGAGCTCCAACCTATCTTAGGTTGGACCAAGTTCCAGATCGTTTTGGCCTGCGGCATCGTCGTCCTCCTTTACACAGTGGTTTCGGGGCTGTTCGGCGTCGTGTACAACCAGATCTTCCAGTTCTCCTTTTACCTGATCGGGGCATCGCTGCTGATTCCATACTTGATCGGCCATTTCGGCGGATGGGAGAAGACCGTATCCGCCGCCGTGGCGGCCCGCGGCCCCCAGTTCATGAACCCTCTTCCGCCATCGACTTCAATCACACCGCTGGTCTTACTGGCGCTCTTCATTCAGGGATTCTTCTTTGCCGCAAATCCCACCGCAGGCGAAGGGAGTACGGCCCAGCGATTCATGGCGGCTCGTGATGAGACCCATGCAGCCTTGGGCCAGATTCTCAGCGCATTTCTGGCTCTGGTGCTCCGACTAATTCCCTTCATCATTTATGGCGTTGCCGCTGCCGCCCTTTTTCGGAGAGACACCATGGCTCCAGAGCTGGCCTGGGGCCGCCTGGTGACAAAATTTGCACCCCAGGGATTGCTCGGAGTGCTCGTCGCCGCGGAACTCGCGGGCTACATGGCCATCGCCAACGCTTACATGAACTGGGGTGGGTCCTTCATCACCAATGACATCTACAAGCGGTTGCTCGAACCGGATGCCTCCGATCGGAAGCTCGCTTGGGTGGGCAAGCTTGCCACGATAGGCATCGTCACCCTATCGTTTCTGATCGCGCTGTTTCTAGTTGACCGCATGATGTCCTGGTTTCTGTACATCAACGCCGTCATGGTTGCGTTCATTCTTCCGCTGGCCTGGCTGCGGTTTTTCTGGTGGAGGCTGAATATCTGGGGCGAAGCCGCCGGCGTGCTCCTGGGCCTTCCGCTCGGGTACCTGGTTTGGTTTCAGCTGGGCTTTTCACAGAAACCGTTCTGGTTGGCGTTTTTCGTCCTGTTCGGGGCCGGTTGGGCAATCATATTGATTACAACCTGGCTGACACAACCGGAAAGCATGGAAACACTGCGACGCTTCTATGAACTCTGCTCGCCGCCGGGCCTCTGGGGACCTGTCGCTTCGGCTTATCCGGCGGAGGTGGGACAAAGGATTCAAGCTGAATTTCGTGGCGATTTGTTGAACTCAGTACTCGGTATCGTGTTGTTCAGCTCAATGATCGTCGCATTGAACGCAGCCGTGGCCAGCTGGTGGACCCTATTCGTCGGCTGCGTGGTTACGGCCGCGAGCTCAGGGCTGCTTTTCATCCGTCGCTGGCGCGCCTCAGCACCACTGGCTGTCGGGAGACCGCTCGCATCCCCGGAAACCACCGGGCAGGACAACTGAGCGCAAAGACCGGAGCTTCCAGACCCGCGAGAACGCCGGTCCACGGTCCCAGCTTATGTGCCGAATGAAAAGAACTACTTTCAACAAGCCCTCGCAGAAGAGCGACGCCCTCGGTTCAAGGGGTGGGCCTTCGGCCTAGTCCGAACAGGAATACAACGAAGACTTCGTCGAAAAGAGGGTACGATGACTCTGGGCAACAAGAAGATTCTGGCTGTCGGTGCGCATCCCGATGACGTAGAAATCATGTGTGCCGGCACTCTCTTTCTTCTGGGCAACATCGGCTATGAACTCCATGTGGCTACAATGAGCCTAGGGGACTGTGGTTCGATGGAACACGCCGCGCAGGAGATCCGGCGCATTCGCCGAACCGAGGCGGAAGACGCCTGCCGCGCCCTCGGTGCAATGTATCACTATCTTGGGTTCAGCGACTTTGCGATTTTCAATACTGACGAGGCCAATCGACGAACGACCGCGCTCTTGCGCGAAATCGATCCTGCAGTGGTTTTCACTCATCCGCCTCAAGACTATTTGACCGATCATGAGATGACCAGCCTGTTGGTACGCAACGCATGCTTCTACGCGCCAGCGCCAAATTACGACACGCTGAGCTTCACATGCGCGGTCCGCAGCTCTGGGATCCCCTTTTTTTTCTACGCACACTCCATGGAGGGGACCGATCTGTTTGGCAAACCCATCACGCCGCAATTCTACGTAGACATCAGCTCTTCGATTGAGAAGAAACTCGAAATGCTCGGTCAGCACAAAACCCAGCGCGGGTGGCTGCGTGCCCATCACGGCATCGACGAATATATCGAGAGCGTTCGTCGCTGGAACGCGCAGCTGGCCAAGCGGGCGGCCTCGGCTTCAAGCCGTTCTCTTCAGTACGCCGAGGGATTCCGGCAGCATCGGGGCCATTCCTATCCACGCGAAAACGTGCTGACGACGCTGCTCGAAGGGGAAGTCATCCCGGAGCCTTCGTACTGACCACGGGCCGCTGAGTGCCGATTCGGCATCCTTCCGCCTCGGCCGCAGAAGCGTATTCGGCAGCACAAATATCCGCGAGCGAGGGACATTGTGACCAGAATGATCCAGCCTATGGCGGAGCTGATTCTCTTCGCGGCCAATATCTTGAACCCGGGCGCCTGGTGAAGCACGCGCGGTATTACTGGCTACTATTGGCCGAAGGGCACCTGCGTCGGAGGCGCTTCGGAAGTATGCTAAGAATCATCGCGGCGCTGCCGCTGCCGGACGGCTAGCGAACCAAGGGAGACGGTGAATGGAGCACTCAGAAGCCATCCAGGGGGGACGCGTGTCAGCCGAGAGGCTGGTCAGAGGCGGGAAACAGATCAAGAGGCTCAACAGAAAGGCCGAAACGAGCCGCGATGCCGCCCCAAAGAGGGCATGACGTTCTGACTTTGACTTGACAGGGCGGCTGCTTTGTCTTTTTTTTGGCCGAAGGCAAAGCTCAAATCGGAAATTCCTGTTAAGAACAACCCTAGGAGGAGGTGCGGTGTGAAGACAATCAAATCGGGCGGACACTGGCTGTTCGAACGGGACGAAGAGGCAAGCCGCGTTGTCTCTGAAATGTTGTGCGATCTGGAAAGAAACGGCATGGACGCCGTTCGCCGGTACAGCCAGCAATTCGATAATTGGAACCCTCCGAGCTTTGAAATGACTCTAACCGAAATCGAAAAGGCCATTGCAGAGGTCCCGGAGCAAGCTCTCAAGGATACCGATTACTGCCAGGAGAACGTCCGGCGCTTTGCCCAGGAGCAGATGAAGACGCTCCTGCCGCTGGAGACCGAAATCCGGCCTGGCATTATCCTCGGCCACAAGCACATTCCGGTCAATTCTGTAGGCAGCTATATTCCGGGAGGCCGTTATCCCATGTTCGGCTCAGCCCAGATGAGCATCATTCCGGCTAAGGTGGCGGGCGTGAAGCAAGTCGTAGCCTGCACGCCGTCCGTGAAGGGACATGGCTACTACCCGGCAACGATCAATGCGATGAAGAGAGCCGGGGCTGACAGAATCTTTATCCTCGGCGGAGTTCCCGCTCTCGCGCTGATGGCTTTGGGCCTGGGCGGCGTCCTCCCGGTGGATGTGCTGTGTGGAGCTGGCAATAAATATGTAGTGGAAGCGAAGCGGCAGCTTTTCGGTCGCTGTGGCATCGATTTATTGGCAGGCCCAACGGAAATTCTGGTGATTGCTGATGATGAAGCCGAGCCGACCCTGGTGGCCTGCGACCTGTTAGGACAGGCCGAGCATGATCCCAATAGCGGCATCTGCCTGATCTGTTTGAGCGAAGCCTTCGCCCACGAGGCTATGGCCGAGGTGGAGAAGCAACTGGCGACTCTTCCCACGCGCGAAGTCGCCGAGATTAGCTGGCGCACGAACGGCATCGTCCAAGTCGCAGACAATCTGGAAGAGGCCGTGAGACTTAGTGACGAGTACGCCCCCGAGCACCTCGAACTCCACGTGAAGCAGACTGACTATTTCTTTGACTGCCTGACCAACTACGGTTCTCTGTTTATCGGCGAAGAGACAACCGTGGCGTATGGCGACAAGGCAATTGGTACAAACCACATCCTTCCTACCGGGCGGGCGGGGCGGTACACCGGCGGCGTTTGGGTGGGGAAATTCTTGAAGACTTGCACCTACCAGCGAGCCACGCGGGCGGCCAGCCGCATGATCGGCGAGATCACCGCACGTCAGTGTGAGCTCGAACACATGCTGGCTCACCGTATCACCGCCCAGGTTCGGGTTGAACGATACCGTAACGCATAGTTTGAAAGGATGAGACTGACTGTGGAAAAGCCAATGTTTCGATTGGAGGGGAAGGTAGCGCTCATAACCGGCGCAGCCACAGGCCTTGGAGCCGGCATCTCAATCGCATTTGCCCGCCAAGGGGCGGACATTGCTATTTCGGACAAACCCGGGGTAATCCTAGAGCAAACCGCCAGGAAGGCCGAGGCGTATGGCCACCGAGTATTGGCCATTGAGATGGACGTTCGGAAAACAGACCAGTTAGAACAAGGCGTCGAGGCAGTCAGGGAGGAGTTCAGACAGATCAATATACTTGTTAACAATGCTGGAATTAACCGTCCCTTGCCCGGTTTAGAGGTTGAGGAAGAAAACTGGGACGATCACTTCAACACTAACGTCAAGGGTGGATTTTTCCTGGCCCAGAAAGTGGTCCCCATGATGATTGCGAAGAACTGGGGAAGGATCATATGGATTTCGAGTCAATCCGGTTTGGTTGGAATTCCCGGCCAGCCAGTTTATTGTTCCACGAAAGGCGCGGTCATACAGCTAGTTCGTACCCTCGGGCTGGAATGGGCAAAACGCGGTATCACGGTCAATTCCATCGCCCCCACCTTCGTGGAAACCAACATGACTCGAACGAGGCTTCAACAGGAAGATTTTCGAAGATTTGTTCTAGGACACATTCCCTCTGGCAGGCTGGCCGAAGTGGACGATGTCGCGTCGGCTGCAGTCTTCCTCGCGAGCAAAGAAGCAAGAATGGTTAATTGTCACACCCTCTCCGTCGATGGTGGGTGGACGGCGTGGTGAAACCAACGAATAACTACCCTTGCTATCGCGACCTTGCTGGCAGCTGGTTTGGTGATAGTCGAGCTTTCCTTAGAGATTCCGATTCGCCTACATGCGGATATTGGTGGAGACATCGACGACGGGTCCGCGCTGACACTCATTGTGGTTATTCGGGCTAGGAGCCTGTCAGAGATACGGTTTCTGAAATTCGCTTTTTTGTTATGCGCCGTTCTCTGAGAGTAGCACTCCGACCTTTTTACTCCCTCAAGGCTGCCCGAAGTGTGACTTTTGTGGGTCAGGCAGGCCTGTTCATGCCCTTTGTGGGCTCCATCCCGACTGGAAGAGCTTCAACAGATTGTGCGTGACGCAGATGAGCTTCCATTCTGCCTGCACTTTCTCCAGCCCCCGCAGCAGAAATTTGCGGAACCCTCGCGCCTCTTTGATCTGTCCAAAAACTGGCTCCACCACGGCCTTGCGCATCTTATAAACGGCCCGTCCCTCCACGGTGCGAAGCTTCTCCCGCATCCGCTCCGCCACCCCCGCCTCGGGCGGCGGAGGCCCGGTCGCGCAGGGTACTTCCTCGCCGTGCTTCTGCTGGTCCGGCGCCACCAGCAAATCAATCCCCTCTAACTTCGCGTCGCCCACGCTCTGCTCACTGAAATACCCCGCGTCCGCCGTCGCTTGCTCCGGCTTGCTCCCCGTCATCACTTCCACCTGCTCCAGCATCGGCACCAACTGCTTCTTGTCATTGGCTTCCTGCGTCACCGACGCCGCCACGATGACCTGGGCTTGGCTGTCCACTGCCGCCTGCGCGTTGTAGCCTTGCACAAACTCCTTAGTCGCTCCGTCCTTCATGATCCGCGAATCCGGGTCGGTGAAGTTGCGTTGCGCCTTCGGCTCCGGCTTCGCTTGCTCCGGGTCCGGAGCTTGCGGCGGCCGCCCGCCCAGCTTCCGCCCCCGCTCTTCCTCCTGCCTCTCCCGCTCCCTTAATCTCGCCTCCACCTCCGCCTGCTTCTTCTTCGCCGCTTCTCTCGCCTCTTCCTCCAGCGCCGCCTTGGCCTCGCGAATCTTCGCTAACCGGCTCTCCCGCCGCGCCAATTCCTCCGGCAGTTCGTCGCCCCGTTTCCCCTTCCCATATTTCCCATCTTCCTCGGCATTGATCCGCGCCGCCTCCGCCAGCAACGCCTGGACCTCCGCCTCTAACTTCTTCTCCGTCTCCCCCATGCGCTCGTAGCTCATCGCCTTGTGCTTGCTGGCATTGGCCTTGACCTTGGTCCCATCCAGCGCCACGTGCCCCAGCTTCACCAGCCCCGCTCGCTGGCACAGCTTCAACACCTGCACGAACAGTTGCGAGAGGTTCGCCAAGTGTTCCTTCCGGAAATCCGCGATCGTGGTGTGGTCTGGATGCTGGTCCGCGGCCAAGTACCGGAACACCAAGTCCTCATAGGTCGCCCGCTCGATCCGCCGCGAACCCGGCACCCCTCGGCAGTATGCATAAATCAGCAGCCGCACCATCATCCGCGGATCATACGCCGCCAGCCCCCGTCCGTCCCCCTCCTCGTACTTGGCGTAAATCGCTGACAGGTCTAACGTTTCCACCAGGTCCGCCACAAACCGCGCCAAGTGCCCTTCCGGTAACCAGTCCTGCAACGACGGGGGCAACAGGTAAGCCTGATTTAGATCGCAATTCCGAAACTGTTTGCTCATAACCTGATATTACACAGAAGAACTTAACTGTCAATACTACAAAAGGTGATTTATAAGAAAACTTGCGCCCCCCTCCCCTCTGAAGCGAAAATCTATCTCCGACAGGCTCCTAGGACCAGCAAAATTACTGTTAGTTCATCAGCTCGCCCGGCAAGCGAGATGGATTGTACTGGGACGCAGCCGCGGGCGATGATCCAAGCTCCTTGGGGAGCCTTGTCGCCGCCGCCCGGGCGGAAGGCTACGCCATCAAGACCCCTGGCAAAAATGATCATGCCGTCCGACAACGCCAGCCCTACCACGGATACTATTTCAAGATTCTCACTCGGCAGGGCCCGCACGCACCGGGAGGAAAGTACAGTTAGATCATCAACGGCAACATGATTGCTGGCTGCGCCGTGGTCGCCTATCCGGCTGATTGGGCGAATTCAGGTGTGATGACGTTTATTGTCAATCAGCAGGGACGGGTGTATCAGAAGGATCTCGGTCCTAAGACGTGGGTGATTGCCGGCCATGTTCGAATACGACCCGGATCCAACGTGGAAGTTTGTGAAGGAGTGAGATCGGTGTTGGGAAGTTCAAATCTCCCGTCCCGGCCAACCTTTCAAGTGGCCCCCCCCTTGACGACTCAAAAATATGCGTATATAAACTCCGCTTTAGGCTCAAAAAAATGCAATTTCCAACTAATTAGGCACCGGAATGCATCAAGAATTGCCGAAACCCCCTCCAATTTTGAGTGATTCGGTTCCGTATGGCCAACTCGATCAACTCGAAATACTTATCGAATCCGCCTACGGAGGACTCCCGCCGCCCCTGACGGACAGCCCGCGGCCGCGCCGGAACCGGAAAGCCCAAGAGCAACCCCTGGCGACGCTACCAGATCCGGGTGGAGAAGTCGCGGCGGCACCTCTCCCCGTTCGCCCGCCTGACCAAACCTGATTACATCGCGGACCGGGCGGGGCTGAGTCACGCAAAAGGCAGAGCATTTTTAGCCTGGCGGTCGCAGGAACAACTTTTGACGAATGGGAAGAGAGGTTGGTCCGCGACCGGTGGGCTAAAAAGGCATTGCATTAAACCGCTGAGCGAGGCGCAGGTGTATGGGCATTGAATCACGAGCAGGAATGGGAAAGCGGCGGGTGAGGAAGAAGCTAAGGGGCCGGCCTGTGTCCTGAGGGAGGCAGAAAAGGGTTCGAGGAACTGGAAGCGTGTGTCCTCTGGCGACGACGGTTGCGGCGTAGGCGCTCCGGTGGGCTGAGAAACGGCGCGAGGTTAGTGGCAGGCACACGGGTGAGCGGACTTGGCGAGGGCCAAGCGTGCGAACCGGTGGACAAGGGAATCGTCGTCGAGTCATGAGCTATCTTGGATGGGCACGATGGGGAGGAGAATCTCCACCCGCACCATGCGGCCCTGACGACACACCGGGCACTGAAGCAAAGAGAGGCCCGTGAGTTCTTCATACAGGGTACGATAGTCCGTGCTGGGGGACGTCGGCTCCGTCGGGGCTGCGGGCATGCCGAGCAGGCGACGGCACAGTTCCAACCGGCTTTGGCGGTGGCGATTGCCGAGGAAACCGTAGTAGCGGATGCGCTGGAAACCCTCGGGCAAGACATGCAACAGGAAGCGGCGAATAAGCTCCCCGGCCTCCAGGGTCATGGTCTTTTGCTGGTCATGGTGGCGATAATCCTTCCAGCGGAAGGCGACCTTGCCGTTGTCGATGCCGAGCAGACGGTTGTTGGAAATGGCCACGCGATGCGCGATGGAAGCCAACATCACCCGAGTTTGGGCAGACCCCGCCGGGCTTGGCCCACCCGTCTCTGATCAGATGACACCAGAGCATGTTGCGGAAGCTAAGAAAGCTCTCCGCGAGGCACAGCGTAAGGCAGCGTTGGCAGCTCGCACCGAACAGAGTGGCCGACAGGGTGAAGCTCTCCAAATCTGGCGCGAAGTCCTCGGCGATTACTTTCCTTTGTCATAACTGAGGTGCATACGATTATGTGGTCTCTCCCGCAACTCCTCGCCGGACTTCATGACGACATCGAGAACCGCTTAGCGACCGCACGCAAGACGTTCGGGCATCCTGGCACGAAAGGGGACGCTAGCGAAAATGTCTGGCTGGAGATGCTTCGGACTTATCTGCCCCGGCGTTACCACACGGAGAAGGCACACGTGGTTGACAGCAACGGCTCTTTCAGCGAGCAGATTGATGTCGTTGTGTTCGATCAGCAATATTCGCCCTTCATCTTCCACTATCAAGGCCAGATCGTTATCCCGGCAGAGAGCGTTTATGCCGTGTTTGAAGCTAAGCAGAGCATCAACGCAGGGGAAGTCGGGCACGCGCAGAAAAAGGTTGCAAGTGTTCGCCGCCTTTATCGGACGAGCCTTCCAATCCCACACGCAGGGGGCACTTTCCCACTCAAGCCTTTACCGCATATTCTCGGGGGATTATTGACCTTCGAGAGCGATTGGAATCCTCCCTTGGGTCAGCCATTAACTGAGGCGCTACGCGGTGGAGAACCGGATGGGCGCCTCGATCTTGGGTGTGTTGCGGCTCACGGCATGTTCGGCTGCGATGCGAAGGACTGCCACACGATCACGCCGCAGGGCAAGCCGGCGACGGCTTTTTTGCTCGAGCTGGTTGCGAAACTCCAGAGTACCGCGACTGTACCCATGATTGATATCCGCGCTTATGCGCGATGGCTCGCAAGATAATCCGAATTTTCATGGGGCGCTACGCCAAAACCACGGCGCGGTGGAAAAGCCGCAAGACTGGAGAGCGGCAGCGGCTAGCTAAGAATCGGCGATGTCGTTCAAATCGACAGCCGCTTTTGGGCTGTCGATACTTGCGACGTCGGGCAACGCACTGTTGGATGGCTTGAGTTGGAGCTAAGAGACCGGATGCTTCTGACATGGACCAGTATTTCACACAGCCAGAAAGCCCCTTGCGGGTGTCCCGATTGTCTTCAACTTGTTTCAGTAGGTAGCCGTTGAGAGAGAACTTCGGTCTTTGTTGTCAAGCATGGGGAAGGCCCAACCACCTTGGCCGGTGCTGCTCAGACGCTCCAACTCGGCATAAGAACTTCGCTAACCAGGTCAACTGACTGTAGTCAACGGACCGGCGAACCAGCGGCAAAATGCGATTTGCAACCCCCCTGAAGACAGCCACTTACCACACCCCGATTTCCAGCCTTATGGACCACCCGCCTGAGGACTTGCTCACGACCGTTTTAGCCGTTCCTTCCCCGGACCAGGCAGCCCTCCCCTCGACCCCAAGCGTCTCGTACCTGCGCCTGACTGGCGACAAATGTCGTGACTTTCTCCCTCGCCGCTCTTCTCGTTGCGCCGCAAGCCTCTGCAATCCCTCCTCGTCTCCGTGGGCCGCCGGACAAGGGTGACACCGCCACGACCCCGAACTGCGCCGGGGCTTCCCGCCTGGCTTCCTGCGGCGACTGTAGAATCCCGCAGGAAACTCCAAGGCCCTCGGTATATTGCAAAGGAGAGGCCAGGTGCGGCTGGACAGTCCTGGCCGGAGGAAAGGGAATGGCTGACGGGGAGGAGAAGGAAACCAAGCAGGTAACCCAGGACCCGGTGCTTGCGACCGCCTGCCACGAGGCTGCGCACGCCGTCGCCAGCATACTGTTCGGCGTTCCCTTCGCCTACGCCGAGATAGGACCCGGCGATGCCAGCCTGGGCGGGGGCAGGGCCGTGGCGGACGGCAGGCCCTGCTGGGCGGCCGAGGATGGCGTAGCCTGCGCCCTGGCGGGGGCGGCCTTCGATTCCCTCCTCCGCCCGAAGGGCTCCCTCGCCTCCGTCCTCGCCCGTTCCTTCCGGTGCGGCTCCTGCAAGGCAGCCTGGCAGGCCAGGTCCATGCTTCTCGCCCCTCCCGGCGGCGACAGGGCGGGCAGGAAGAAGGCCATGGAAATATACCTCCGCTCCAAGGGACTTGTCCGGGAGAACTGGGGCACCATCGTCAGGGTCGGGCGGATGCTTGCGGTGCGGGGGCGCATGACCTACGACGAGATTCTGGAGGCCGCCACCGATCCGGAGGCAGCGTGCCCTCCCGGCCGCCGGCCGCAAGCAGGGACCGCCACAAGCGCAGGCAAAGGCAAAAAGCGCAACCCCTTGGAGGATGTCGCACGCAGGCATTGGGACACCTGCCTCCACGAGGCGGCGCACGCCGTTATGGACACAAGGGACGGGCATGGCGTGTCCATGGCCGAGATAGCGACCTGGCCCTCCGTCTTTGAGCGAGGCAGGGTTACCTGCTTGGGCGGCAAACCCCTCCTGTCGTCGCTCGTGGCGGGAAACCTGGCGCAGCGCCTATGGGGAGTCGGCAAATATTGCCAGCTCGGCCGCAGGGGGAATGGGGCGTGGGGAGACTTTGGCACTGTCGCCCTGCTTGAGGCCAGCAAGCGTGGCAGCGGGACAATCTCATGGGAAGACCGCAAGGCGGCGATGCAAGTCTGGCAGGAGGAGGACCGGAAGCTGAAGTCCCGCTTCATGCTTGACCCGACCCTTAAACTGCAAGTCAAGGCCGTGGCGAAGGCGCTCAGCCTCCGTGGCACGCTGGACGGCGGCGGGGTGCGGAGGGCCATGGAGGAGGCATTGGGAATTGGCAGCAGCCCTGCTGCTCCTGCTCCTGCCGCTAGCCATGGCGGGTGAACTGTGCGCCGTGCGAGCCTTTCTTCACCCTCCCTGCGCATCGTGGCTGCTTCGCACCACTAGTCTTCCCGGCGGTCGCCATTGCGATACTTGCCTGTGGGCATCCTCCCTTCGGGAGAGTTCCGCCTTCGCTCATGGAACACCGGGTACGGCACGGGAGACAAAGGGGCGTATACTCTAGCTCGCCGCAACGATAGAGCTTAAATCCGCACACGAAGGAGGCTTTATGAACTTTATGACGTTAGCTAGAGTTACTGTTATTACCGTGGCGTTTGTTGTGGGTCTGACAGTAGGTATCTTCTTGCTTAAACCCGCCCATGCAGCCAGCACAATTCAGTACGCAGTAGTACCAACACACACAGGTGCAGCTACCCAGGCGCAGTTGCAGACCATCCTGAATCAGCAAGGCAGTCAAGGGTGGGAACTGATTATGAAGTACGGGACGCCCGACGGAGACGTCCTCGTATTTAAGAAGTAGATTCGTCCTGCCCGCACGGGAGAGCTTGCCGCCTCCACCGCACAGAATACCCAAGCCATGCTGCCATCGGGGAGGTCAAGAAGCTTCATCCCGCCCACCGGGTCGGTGTGGCATATGTCGCAGCAGCCTACGCCAAGGTCCCTGAAGGCCCCGCATGTTGTGATTTCGCCGTCAGGTAGCCTGCGCTGAAGCTCGGCGATGACGATAGGGATGAACCCAATCTTCTCGGCAAAACGGGGGTCGTGCTCCGACAGCGGAAGCATGCCCATTTCTTCGAGACTCCTCACGATGAGTTCCGCCCTGGTCAATTCCTGCCTGTCGCCGTAATTGCCGTCCAGCACAGAAGGCGGAAAGACGCCCGCCTCCCTCAAGGCCCTCTCGATGAGTTCATCCTTGGTCATCAGCAGCGTCCTTTCATGCGCTGGAGGCAGGTCAGCGGCGGAATCCTCTCGCAGGGATTCCATGCAGGCGGGGAAAGAGACGGCAATGTCTAGCGGGCTTGGAAGTCAACCACGAGCGGCTTTCTCCTCAGGCTGCCATCCTCGCCCATGAGGGAAGCGTTCACAAACAGCGTGTCGGTCGTCCGCAGCGTCCCGGCTCCCGCATGGATGTGCCCGAAAACGTGGAGCCGTGGAAATGCTCGGAAGACCGCCTCCAGAAGTTGGGGGCAGCCTTCCCGGCGCTCGGCACTGCCGCCGTGGTCGAGAATTGCGAACGGCGGGGTGTGTGTAATCAGGATGGCCAGACCATCTGGAATCTGCGCCCAAAGCCTCTTGCGGTCTTCCGGTCTCGACTTGCCGAAAGCGCCTCCGTATAACGCCGTGGTTGGCGACCCCCAAATCTTCAGGCCCTCGATTTCCACGCCCGAGTCCACGAGCAAGATTGCGTTGGTGATTGCGCCCCGGTTTCGCTGCTCCTCCAGGATGAACTCGTGGTTGCCGGGGATGATTATCTTGTAGCGGTGCGGCAGCGACCCGAGCCAGCTATTGAAGTCGGAGACGATGGAGGGCGGCTTGGAATTGAGCGTGAAATCTCCCGCATGTATGAGCAGGTCCCCATTGGGCACTTCCAGTTGGCGGTGCAGTCCGTGAGTGTCGCTGATTAGGACGATGCGCATGGTTGGGGTCCTTTCTGGCTAGCCAGCCCTCTTATGCTTCTTCTCTATCGGTCTCGGCCCCTCGCCCTTCTAGGGCCTCGTGGATGGCGGCATCAACCCGCCCCCAGAACTCTTCTTCCAGTTCCCACACGTTCTCGGGCAGGCGGATTTTCGATGTGTCCTCTCCCACGCTCCTCGCCCAGAAGCGCCGTGCGACTTCCCAATACCGGCTGCTGTCCCACCTTGCCCTTGCCGCCATCTCGCCGATAGCCTGGCGGCGAAAGTCCTCATCAGCGTGCCTGAGCAGGCGACGAACCACGACGCAAAAAGGAGCCCGGCGAATGTGTTCCGGCGTGCGGGCAGAAGGCTCCCCGTCAGGAAACGGGTCATTTGTCTTCCGAACTTCTTCCCGGATGAAATCGGCTGCCCGTTCACGCAGGAACTTCTCGAACCCTCTCATGAAGTCGCAGCGGGCGGGGCGGGTCGCCTGGTAACGGCGTTCCTTCTCCGCCTCATGCTGCCAGCACCCCTGCTCCCGGAAGGTGAGCAGTCCGGCACGTGCGGACTCCGGGTTGGCGCAGGCCCCCCAGTCCTGCCACGTGCGGAATAGCTCCGTGAACCAGCAGCAGGTTGTGCAGTCGGGGCGGTCTTCCCGGCGGCCCAACCATTTGCGCTCGCCGTGCGGCTCCCAATCGGACGGCAGCTTCCTGCACGCCTCCCACAGTTCCTCGTCGCTCGGGTTCCCGGCTTCCATCGTCTGCTCCCATCAGGCTGCTGTTCATCGGAACAGCCACTCCACGATTTCCCCGGCAAGCGCATGCTTCTCCGGCCCGTCCGGCAGCGCCTTCATCCTCGCCCACTTTCCGTCAAAGCCGAACTCGGCGGCACGCCGCTCGTATTCCTTCCTGGCTTCTTCCATCCTGCGGCGCTCTTCGTCTTGGTGCTCGGGGCAGGCGACAGGCTCGACCCGGTTCTTGCAGCGGGAATGGTCGCCACCCTCCAGCGGGAGGCGGCATCCACGGCACAGGCAGAGGGACGGCTCCGTGTCGCCACGGCGCAGGGCCGTTCCGTTGCACTCCCACCAGTGGCCGGTGACATCGCAGAAGTGACGATGACTCATCTCGGCTCCTCCTTGGTTGCGTCAATCTTCAGCGTGCCGTCCCGCCGCACTTCCTGCACGGTGAATAGATTTTGTCAAGCATGGTCAAGCTCCGGCCAGGTTCCGCCGGAACGGGGCGGCCAGCCGCAGAATCCACTCGATGTCCCGCTCGATATGCTGCTCGTAGTCCCGGTAGAACAGTTCCAGCGACTCGGATGTGCCCAAATTGCTGAACCGGCACAGGGTGAACTCTCCGGCGATATTTCGCAGCACATCACGACATGCCAAGAGGGCAGAGGCGGTGTCGATTGTGAACTCGATTGCCACCCAGTCACCATGGCCCCGCAGCCGGATGCCGCCATCGGCCATCACGGTCAGCAGAATCCTCCTTCGGTTCTCGCCGCTATAATCGTTAGGGATGTCCCGAATGTGCTCCCGGACGACATCGCTCAGGCCGATGCTGGCAAGGTTGCCGGGGCGTCTCGCCCAGTCTGAGTGCTCGTCGATGAAGCGCCACTCGCCCGTGCTTGCGTTAATCCAAGCGCCTTCCCGGAGGTGTCCTGTTGCCATGAGTGTGACCCGATTTGTGAGCTTGACGCCTACGGCAGCAGCTTGCCGCCGCTCACGTTGGTCACCGTCACCTTGCCGCTCTTCAGGTCCGTGGACGTGATGTTCTGGGAGGTCGTCTTGCCGCTGTCGGTGTGCCAGGTGCTGGTGACGATTTTCTTGCCGTCAGACGTGACTACGGTGCTGTGTTCGAGCTTCATGCGAACTCCTCCTGTTGATTGATTTGTTGGTGCTCCAGAGTCCCGTTGCCGTTCCCGGCGCTCGCCCTTCCGTTCTTCCGCTCCGCCTTGCCCGGCATCTTCTCGCCAGCCGCAGCGCCGTCGCACAGCCCCGCCAGCCTCGTCCGGTATTTCGTCGTAAGCGCCTGCGCCTTCTCGATGGCCGTTCCGGCCTTGTTGAGTTGCCCCTCAATTTCATCAATGTCCACGAACGTCCGCTGGACCTCGTTGGCCAGGGCTGCGTTCCTTTGCAGGAAGTCCGGCCCTTCGGCCCTCATCTGCTCGAACACCGGGCGCAGCACTTCGAGGTCACGGGGGAGCCATGCTCGGGTGGAACGCAGCAGCCAAATCCCGTCCTCCAGCGCCCATCGGCACTGCCGGTCAACATGCCTTAACTGCGATTCCTCCCGTGTCACGAGCACGGCGACCGGAAGCTTGCGCTCCCTGGCGTCCCGCACCAGCTTCCTGATGTCTGATTCGGCGACGGTTGCCTTGTCCTTGTTGTCGATGACCATGATTGGCTCAAGGGCGTTCCCGGCGGCGTCGCTGAACGCCATCAGGTAATCGCCGTTGCGTGGAAGCTTCTCGCCGACCCAGATGCCCGGCCATGAATGGGCCTCCTCGGCGAAGTCCAGTTCCTCCTTTTTCCCGACACGGGCCACCTTTGCCATTTCGGCCTCAAGCTCGTGGTTCCGCTCGCGGAGGCTGGCTATCTCCTGGAGGTAGTCTTTCCCCTGGCGGCTGAGGTCGTTCGCCCTTGCCTTCTCGCCGCTCAGCGCAGCCTCAAGCTCGGCTCTCGCCCTGGCGACCTCGGCCTTCTTCTGCTCTTCCGCCAGCCTCCGGGCGGCCTCAAGCTCGGCAATCTGCTTTGTCAGTGCGGCAAGCTGCTTCTGCAACTCTTTCTCGGCAGCCAGCCGCTCCTCCTGCCTGGCATTGTCCAATGTGGTGGAGGCATTCTTTTCGAGTCCCTTCAGGCGGGCGGCAAGCTCGCTCTTCTCGGCCTGGAGCCTCTGGAACTCGGCATTGTGCTTGTCGCTTGCGGCGGCCAGGCGTTTCGTGAGTTCGACCTCGAATTTTGCCCAGCGGGCCTGCTCGGCATCCTTCTCCTTCTTCAGGATGAGGCGAATGGCCTCTTCTGCGCTGAGCTGGGCAATTCGGGCGAAGTCTTTCATGCCCAGCCGCTCAAGCACTTCCGTCCGGCTGAGTTCGCCCTTGCCAAGGCAGAGCGGGCATTCAATGGCCTCGGGCAGGACGGCGGTGGAATCAGTCATAAGCGTTCGCCTCCGACAAAAGGGGTGTTCGTTAGGACCACTGCATGCCACCGGGGCAGCTATTCCTTCCCCGACTTCCGCCAAAGTTGAAGGGCGAAAATGCCCCATGCGGCAACGGCTATGGAGAGCAAAAGGCCAGTCTCGACATTCTTCGAGTCAGCGAAATTCCCGGAACTCGCAATGCCATAGCCGATGTTGAATGATGCGCAGCCAAGCCCGGCGGCGCTGCAAGTTGCCCCGATTGCCATGATGACCCTGCTCAGCATCTCGTTCGCCTCTCTGGTACGAGAAACCGTTTAAGCCAAGCACTCGGCTGGCGCTAGGACCGTCGCTGGCCGGAACTCGCTGACTTGTGCGGATTCGCCCTTCATTGCCGTTCGGGTGAAGCGCACCACACTTGCTCGTGAAACAGCGTATTTTTTGGAGACCTGGGTCAGCGACATTCCTGACAGGCGGTCACGAACGAGGGATTGACGGTCAATGGCGAGAGGGGCACGGCCCATAGGCAATCCTTCCAGCCGACGCCGACGCATCCCGGCCTTGATCCTCTCCACGATCAGGGACCGCTCCAGCTCGGCGATGCAGCCGATGATGGTGACGAACATGCGCCCCATGGCGCCCGATGTGTCGATGCTCTCGCGGGCGGAGACGAACTCGACCCCGAGGTCGTTCAGCTCGTCCACCACCGTCAGGAAATGCTTGACGGAGCGGGCAACGCGGTCGAACGCCGCGACCAAGACAATCGAGAACTTGCGGCGGTGGGCGTCCGCCATCAGCTCATCCAAACCTTTACGCCTGGCTTTGGAGCCGGAGACGCCGATATCCGTATATTCGTGGACAACCTCGAAGCCGCGACGGGCGGCCAGCTCGCGCAACTGGTAAAGCTGGGTCTCAATGTGCTGGTCGGGGGTGCTGACCCTCGCATAGATTGCGGCCTTCTTCACCACAGCTCCTCCTTCACGCTTCTCAGCAGGACGGGTTTGGGTTCAATCCTGCGCATTTTTCCGATTTCCGCCAGCGCCGCGTCGATTTTCTTATAGCCAACGGCATGCATCCATGCAGCGGCTATGATGGGCGAGCGGCTCGCCCCAGCGAGGCTGTGAACAAGCACATTCTCCCAGCGAATGGCCTCCCACAGGGCGTTCACAATGGCATCAAAACGCCTGACCGGGATGGGCAGGGTATTCCGCAGCGGAAAATAGAAGTAGTTGACACGGGGCGCTCCCTTCTTCAGTCTCTTCCGGCAGAGGGTGACCACTGTGGTAATCTCGATGGGATTGGACTCGGCGTCGCCAATCCCTCCAACGAAAAGCCTCTGCCAAACTTGCGTGACGATCATCCAGGCTGCCCTCCCTCCAGGTCCCCGCCCTTGGCCCCAGGCGGGCGGCGTGCTTGTAAAGCAGCAGGTTGGGAGGCCGTTTCTTCACCTGAATCACGAAGTTCCGGCTCGTGTCCCAATCGATTTCTGCGTACTCGATTTCAAAGGCGTCCCCTGGGCGGCTCGCTCGCCGGCATTCCGGGAACATGTCGAAGGCTTTTTCCAGGGCGGCCTCAGGGGCGTCCGCAAGAACGATGGCGGTGTTGCCCAAATCGCCTGGGTGGTTCTTGAAATCGACCGCAAACATGCGAGGCTTGATGTCGGAGAGTGGTTTCACATTTATGATATACATCGGGTCGAGCGGTTTTTCGGGAAAAAATTGAAGCTGGGAAAGTGAATGTCTCCCGACAAAATTCTGCCTGCGGTTATTGGGGCGGGAGGCCCATCAGGTCCTCCTCTGCCCCAAGGTTCTGCATCACCCCCAATACAATCTCCCGCCACTTCTTTCGGAGCACATCGGGGCCAATCCTGGCGCGATTTTTGGGGCAATCTAAGCAACAGCCTGGCGCTTGGGCAAAAAAAATAGGCCCGCCCCCCGTTGCGGTGGGAGCGGGCCTATGGACTGCTGAAATCAAGATGGCACCGACCAGAGTGCCTACTATAGATACCCGTATTCCAAACTTTTCTTCTCTCGAAACCCCCCTGCCCTGAATTTCCCCCGGAACCTTCCGAGCGGCTTTGCCAGCGGGCTGAAAATACCGACTACGGAAGGTATTTAACAGGGAGCCAGATAATTTCAAGCTCCCTTTGCAGGTTCCTTGACCGCAGAAAGAAGGCAGACCGTGAATTACGAAGAGATAAGAAAGACGAAAGAGAAGTTCGATGCATACGTCGGCAGCTATATCAAGACACACCCGCTTGAGAGCTACCGGGAAATCGGCTTGGCCGTGGGAATCCCCGAATGGAAGGTGCAGGCAATTGCCCAAAAGCAGGGAATACGGCGATTGGGCGGGCACCCCGGAATCCGCCTGTGCTCAGAGCACCCCGAGACCGGGAAGGAAGGGGTGAGCTAATATGAACGCTGAAACCAAGACATACGCCGACCAGCAGATTGCCGAGACCCCCAACATGCGCCTTCGCTTCGCTTGCATGCTTGCGCAGCACGGCTTCCACTTTGCCCC
>Ga0208692_1000184_pt1 | contig 58487 bp, 50 predicted proteins | sample June2015DPH_20_1_3_FD_184721 | JGI IMG/M metagenome (GOLD analysis project Ga0208692, IMG submission 184721) | Peatland microbial communities from SPRUCE experiment site at the Marcell Experimental Forest, Minnesota, USA - June2015DPH_20_100... | ecosystem: Environmental > Terrestrial > Soil >... | reverse complement strand
TTCTGAGCGTTCACAAAGCTTACCATAGTCTACGAGAGAAGGCCATATAATTGTATGCAATAACGGACATTTCTATTAGTTCTTGTCCTCAGCTTGTGATGAAATCAGGCTTTGGGCAACAGGCCGTTTATGCCTGACTTTGTCGTCCACCGCAAGAAGGACACCTCGGATACCCTGGCGCCGGGCCGCGAATTGTACCACCGGGTATCTTGCTTCTTGACTTACTTTCGGAGAGGCAAGTATATTGTGCCCTGCCGCTTTCGGGCGGACAACCAGGAATAGCGCCATGAGAACAACCCAAGCTAAGCATATTCCGGCAAAGTTGGAGCCCCGGTCCCGCACGCGCTTCATGCCTTCTTTATTGGATGGAGTCGATCGGCTGACGGGGGGGCCAACAGACAATGCCGATATCGGCACTCCGGCGAGGACCTCCAGAAAGTACCTCTGGGTCGAGGGACTCCTCTCTAACGCGTCCGAGTCGTTCGTGACGAACTTTCTGGCGCCCTTCGCCCTCGCCCTTGGTGCGACGAACGGCCAGATCGGCTCTCTTGCGTCCGCTTCGAACATGGCCGCCGCCTTCGGCCTCATGCCGGGCGCGAGACTCGAAGAGCGTTTAGGCTGCCGAAAGCGCATCTTCTTGATCTCGACCGGGATTTTCGGCAGGCTCTTCCTGCTCGCCCTCGTATTCCTGCCGTTCCTCCTGCACGGTTCGATGATATTTTACGGCCTCCTTGCGATCGTCACCGCCAGGGGTTTTTTGAACCAGTTCGGCTACCCCGCCTGGTCAACCCTTGTTACGGATATCGTCCCGGAGAACATCAGGGGCAGGTACTTCGGCTCCCGCAACATGGCCGTAGGCTTCGCCGCCCTTGTCTGCACGCCGCTGGCGGGCTGTCTTATAAAAGGGGCCGGCCCGGCCGGATATAAGCTCAGCTTCATGATAGCGGTTGCCACGGGCTTCGCCGCGACGGTCGTCTTCGGCCTCATAAAAGAACCGAAGAAGGCCCACCTGCGCCGGGAGACGAAAAAGCCCGCTCTGGGTCTCGTCTCCATTTTCACGGAGCACCCCCAATTTGCCGCTTTTACGGCCCTCGGCTTCATCCTCCACATGTCGCTCCAGGTCTCCGGCCCCTTCACCGCTGTCTACCAGATCCAGAGGTTCGGGGCCAACACGGCACACATAGGCATCCTTAGCTCCATCGGCGCCATGACAGGCATGATAGGCCAGAGGGTATGGGGCGCACAAAACGACCGGAAGGGAGCCGTCTGGGTCGTGCGGCTCACGCACTTTCTCATACCCGCGACTTCCTTGGCTTGGGCAGTCGTGCCCAGTTGGTACTATCTGCCCGCCGTCGAGGCCGTAAGCGGCTTCACATGGGCCGGCTACTGGCTCTCGAACTTCAACCTGCTCCTGTATATGGCCCCTGAAGAGAACCGCTCGCGCTTCGTGGCCGTCTACCAGTCGGCCGTCGCGGTCGCATCTTTCATAGGACCGGTCATGGGTGGTATACTTGTCAGTGTGATAACGTTGAGGGGCCTATTCTGGATCTCCGCGATAGGCCGCCTCCTTGTCTCAATCCTATTCGCTCTCCTGATCAAGAGCGACAGGGCGTAGGCGCCATGAGGCAGACAAAAGCGGAACGGATGCATTTGAGATGCGCGCAGGCGCTCACAGCAAGCGTGCTCCTCCTCTTCTCGACCGCTCTTTCATTCGGAGGGCCGCCGAGACAGCGGATCACTTTCCTGCCTTCGGGCGTCTCCGTTCTCGCGGAGAGGGCCGCAACACCCGAAGAGAGGGCCAGAGGTCTCATGCTCCGGAAATCCCTCGGCGACTCCGAGGCCATGATATTCTGCTTCGAAGAGTCCTCCTACCTCACCTTCTGGATGTACCACACTCTCATACCCCTGACCGTCATCTTTCTGGACGAAGGCCTGAAGATCGTCGATATGCAGCATATGGCGCCGTGCCTTGCAAAGGAAGCCGACGCCTGCCCGGTCTATGCCTCTCGCGCCCGAGCGCGCTACGCCATAGAGGTGAACGAGCGCTTTGTCGGGAAGCACCGCATAAGGATGGGCGACCGCGTCGCCCTGGGCGAGGTCAGGTAGAAAAGGGCTTATTCGTGTTATAATGGAGTTGTAGCATATGCTTCGGACCCTCAGGGGCGCAAAAAGGGCGGCTGACCGGGCCGTGAGGACCGGCGTGCCGGGTGCCGGACCGTCGTGCAGGATGGAGCGCGGCTTTACGCTGATCGAGATCCTTCTCGCTGTCGCTCTCTCGGCGCTTCTCCTCACGGTAGTCTACTGGACGTATTTTTCCATAAACCGGTCGATCGTCGCCGCCACGGAGGACCAGGAGGCTTTCGAGACGGGCAGGACCCTGTCCGAGCTGCTCAAAAGGGACATACGGGCCATCAACGGCGTGAAGTACCCTCTCCTGGCTAAAAACGTGGAGATCCAGGGCGACCGGTTCGGCCAGCTGGAATTTGTAACGAACGCCCTGTCCCCGACGGAGCCCCAGAGGTTCAGGAGGGTCCAATACGTGCTGGTCATGACCGACAGTGAGGGAAAGGTAATGGTGAGGAAGGAATCGACGGACTTGGACGACCTCATCGACAAGCCCCCGGTTGACAATCCCCCGAAGGTCTTCGAGATATCGCGGATTATCACAGGGTTTTTCGTCGAGTTTTACGACGGCGCCCAATGGGTGCAGACATGGGATTCGGGAGCCAGTGCGACGCTGCCGAAGCAGATAAGAGCGACGATAGATGTGGTTGACACCAAGGGAGACAAGAAACGATTCGTGGCGGAGGAGGCTATCCAGAGTGGGAACCAATGACCGCGGTTTTATCCTCATTACCGTCCTCCTGGTGATAGCCGTCCTCTTCCCCCTCATCCTGGCATTTAATTCCAAGGTGCAGCTCAACCTGATTCAGGCGGAGAATTTCAGGAACTCCGTCCAGGCGCTCAGGAGCGCCCGGTCGGGGGTGGAAGGGGCAATCGGCGTGCTCAAGGCGGACGACGCGAGCTACGATTCGAAAAGAGACAGGTGGGCCATGAACTTCCCGAACCTGGCCGTGGGTGAAGGCACCCTGGCCGTGACCATCGTTGACGAAGACAGCAAGATCCCTATCAACAACCTCGTGGGCGTCGTCAAGGATACGGCAGGGAACCAGAGTCCCGGCTCGACCGCAGGCCAGACACCGGCCGGCTCGGCGGCGCAAACGACGGCCCAGGCAGCAGGGCAAACGCAAGCGGGCAAAGTCGTCAACGATCAGGTGGACAACGACCTCGATACTAGGCTCCGGGCGCTCATCACGCGCCTGGGGGGCAGGCCGGAAATCGTAGATGCCCTGATCGACTGGCTCGACTCTAATAACGACGTCACGGGAAGCGAAGGTGCCGAGGAAGATTATTACAAGCAGAAGGGTTACCACTGTAAGAACGGCCCCCTCGATTCCCTGGATGAGCTCCTTCTCGTCAAGGGGTTCGACAAGGACCTGCTGTACACCAGGAACCTGAAGGATTATCTGACGATCGCCCCCACGGACGGCAAAATCAATGTGAATCTCGCTTCTCTTCAGGTCCTCCAGACAGTGCTCGGAACAAAGACTACCGCCCTACCCCAGCCGTTCACGGACGGGGATTTGCAGGACCTGGTCCACTACCGGGACGAGCACGACCTTAAAAACGTGAATGACATGAACCAAGCGATCAAGATAAGCCAGGACCAGTCCATAAAGGCCCAGCCTCTGGTCAAGGTGAATTCAGCTTACTTTACGGTCCACAGCAGGTATACTATGGGTAGGGTCGTAAAGAACGTGGACGCCCTTTTGAAAAGAGACTCATCGACAGTGACGATAGTCTCATGGAGGGAGTATTGAAAAAAAGGGGCACGGGCTTGGTCCCCCGAAACGGGGGCTGGTATGGCGTAACCCTCACGGTCCGGGACAGGGAGATAACCGACCTCGAGGTCATTCAGAAGGCCGGCCTTCCGGAGCTGCGCGAGGCCTTCCCCGAAGGACGCTACGGGGTGGCTGTCGACAACGGCTCCGCATACCTCTTCAATCTGACTTTCCCCTTCTCGGACAAGCGCAGGATAAAGCTCGTCATCGGGGGCGAGCTCGAGGAGAGACTGCCTATCCCCGTGGAGGACCTGGCAATCGACTTTGTCGAGACGACGAAAGGGAACATCCTTGCGGCAGGTATCCCGAAGTCGCTGGCCGAGGCCATTGCCGAGGATAAACGGGTCCGGATCACGACCGTGCAGGCCGTCGCGGTCCTCCATGCCCTGAGGTGGCTCAACCTTATTTACCGGGAAGACTTCGTATTCATCCACAGGAACGGCAGCGCCATAGTCATCATGGGCTTCAAGGCCGACCGCCTGCACTATCTCAGGCAGTTCTTTCACGCGGCCGGGTCCGATTCCCTGGAAGAAGCCATGGCCGAGATCGCCGGCGACAGGACATTCGACCATGCCGCCTACGTGATGGTGAGCGACGGCGAGGACGGGCAGGCTACGAAGGAGTACCTCGAGGGAAGATTCAACATACACATCGATACGCCGTCGCTCCGGAAAATACTCAAGGACGACTCCGCTTTTGACTGGCTATGGCCGGCCATCGGCGCCGCGCTCCTTTCCTGCGCCCCCCGGGGTAAGCTCAACCTAACAGGGACAGGACGCGCCGATCTTCTTCTCTACACGAAGACGGCCCTTTACGCGTCAATCTGCCTAGCTTGCGTCGGTCTCCTTGCCACGGGTCTCCTTTTCCTCGACTATCTTTTCAAGGAGAGCGCCTATAAATACCTGGTTTCAGAGCAGGGCCGGATCTACCGGCTCTCCTTCCCGAAGTCGCCCCCCGTGAAAGAGCCGGCCAAGATGTTCCGTGAGAAGATCAAGCTCCTGGAGAGAGAACCGGGCTCCGTACAGGCTGCGGCGAACCCCCTGGCAGTCCTCAACGAGATCAGCAGCAGGATAGGACCCGAAGTGGACGTGAAGGTGAATGAATTCGCATCCGACGAAAAGGAGTTCACCATCTCCGGGACTACTACCTCCTTTGCCTCGGTCGAGAAGATCAAGACCTCCCTATCACAGATGAAGGGGGTATCGCAGATTGAGATGCAGAATCTCGATCTCGCGCCCGGCAGGCAGGTGAAATTCAAAATCAGAGGAAGGCTATGAAAATCCCGGAGAGGTTGCGGGTAATCCCGCAAAATGTATACGTTCTTATTTTTTCGGGGATTTTCGTTATTTCCTGTCTTTTCGTATACTTTCTGAGCGAGGACATCTATCTTTTGGAAAGGAAGATTCAGTCCAGGCAGAAGGATTACGCTGAAGTGCTGCGCCTCAGAGACGTCTATGAATCGAGGAGGCGGGCCGTTGAAAGGACCGGCCCCGGTCAAGTAGAGAAACGTCCTGTCACCCTTTCGGCAGTCGAGGAAATGGTAACGAAGAACTTCGTAGGAGGCTCCCTCGCCGCGCTCAACCCGGTAACCAACAAGGTGGAAAAGGGGGCCGAACAAGCGGCAGTGGAGATAAAAGTGACCAATGCGCCGCTCGGAGAGATAGTTTCCTTCATAAAGACGGCGGACAGCCTTGGCTTTTACGTGGGCAAGCTCCGGCTCTCTCTGCCTGCAAACAACCCCGGCGCCCTCGATATGCAGGCCACCGTCATGGAGAGGCGCTCCAATGGGTAACCGAAAGACCGTCCTTTTCTACCTGGCCGCCGTCGGGTGGGGCCTCTTTGTGATGGTCCTTACCGTCTACCTCTTTTTCCCCTACCAGAAGGCGCTCAAGATCGCCCTGCAGAACACGGTGGGCGGGGGAAGGACTGCGGTCTCGATGGAGGGGGTTGCTGCCAGACCTCTGGGCATCAAGGCATCGAGGCTCCTCTTGAAGCCCGACGGGTCGACGGGGCAGGTCCCCTTCGAATTGTCTAACGTCCGGATATTCTTGAACCCCCTTTCGTTGCTAAAAGGTAAGTTTACGATCGCTTCTTCGGCCGCGATCTACGGCGGCACGCTGAGCTGCACGGTGGAGGGGGCGTCCGTAACCGGTCCATCGAACCCGGATATATCCCTCACCCTCGACCACGTGAATATGGGGAAGTGTCCCGAGGGCGTCCTTCCCTGGTTCAAAGGGATAAGCGGTGTTCTTAACGGCGTCGTGAGGAAACAGGCGACCGCGGGGAGACCGGACAGACAGACCGGCTTTTTCCGGTTTTCCCTTTCCGGCGGGGAAGTGAAGGACCTGCAGGTGAAAAACATGCCTCGTCTTGTCATCCCTTACAGAGAAATTGTGGTTGAGGGAAAGATAGACGGGCCGAGGCTCAACATCGGAAGGCTGGCGCTCAAGAGCGATCTCGTCTCGCTATCCGGAACGGGTTTTATGGAATCGGGTGACGACAGGACCGACAGGACCATCAATATACGGCTCTCCTATGAGGCGTTGTCTCAGGCCTTCCCCCTAAAAGGGAAAGGCGTCATCGCGATAACCGGGAGCCAGGCGGCGCCGGCCGTCGAGGTCCTGCCCCAGTCGGCTGGAAAGCCGGCGCAGGGCCCGGGCCGCGGCCAGTTGCCTGCATCAGGGCCGCAAGGGGGGCGTGGTTGAGCAGCCGAAAAGTGGGTAGCAACGCGAGGATAGAGGTGCCGCGGTCACCGTAAGCAAGCGCAAAAAGCGGCCCGGCTGACTTAGATTGACAATAAATGAATGATCATGGTACTCTAGCGGTCAAGAAACTTGCTTCATGCTTTGCACCAAAGCACGGTCGGTACGTAAGGCTTTCAGCGAATTTTTCATCTGATGATTGAAGTGTAGATGAACGACAGCGCTAAGTACCAAACGAATCTGAAGATGACGTCAAGATCGTAAGAAATCTGGACCTTGAAAGCAATGCGATACGACCTAAAAAAGATCGTCATCTTAGGCGCTTCAACCTTCTTGGGGGTGATTGCCGCTATAGTGGTTCTCATGATGATAAACGCCTCTTTTCTTAGAATGCCCGACGGCGTGCCGCAAGCGGCTGCAGCCGTGCCGCCGAGGGCCGCCGGAGAGACGGCGGCCCCTTCCGGCCCTGATTACGGGGCTATCACACAGAGAAATCTCTTCCGGGCCAAATTGCAGGTTGAGATTCCCAAGCCAAAGACAGAGGCCGAGATAGAGGAAGAGAGGCTCACGGCCATCGTCAGGACGATGGCCCTGAAAGGGGTGGTGCTGGGTGTCACGAAAAGGGATAACTATGCGATCATCGATAGAGGCGGGCAGAAGGGCGTGTGGGTCTACGAGGCCGGCGAGTTCATAGAGGATGGACTCGCCCTTAGAGAAATAAGGAAAGACTCGGTCAAGCTCGAGAAGGGAGACTTCGGGGCAGTGCTCAGGCTCTTTTCATCCGCCTTCGAGCGGACCGGGGGTCCGGGCAAGACACGGCTCGCCATGCAGCAGCCCGCTGTGAAGGCGGCCGCGGCCAGCGCAGCTCCGGGGATGGACGATATAAAAAGGGAGGGGGCGGTCACCCGCGTGTCCAAGGCCCTTGCGGACCAGCTTAAAGCGGACAATAAAGCGCTCATGTCTTCCATAGCGGTAAAGGCCGGCGCAGACGGGGTGAAGGTGGTCTCCGTCGACCAGGGGAGCATCGCCCAGAGGATGGGAATAGCGCCTGACGATACGCTCCAGGAGGTGAACGGCCTAAAGCTCTCTTCGTCTGAAGACATGAACAAAGTCTATGAGGCCCTGAAGAATGCAACGACCTTTGAGGTCAAGGTCCTGCGAAGAGGACACTCAGAGACGCTCCGTTACGAGATAAGATAGGATACGTGGGAGGTCGTTGTTGCACAAAAGCCCGGTACTACTGCTTATGTTTCCCCTTGTAGCCGTACTTGCCCTGCCGTCCGGCGCCCCGGCCCAGGACCCGCCTTCCTTACCAGAAGGCGTGGTAGTGCAGACCCAGGCTGCCCCGCCACCCCTTCCACAGGCGCAAGGGGACAATCAGGCGCAGCCGGCGCCTTCACAGGCCCAGCCCGGCCCGCCCCAGGCGGCCCCTCTCCCACCCCCGCAGGCGCCCCCGCCTCCGGAGGAGCGTCCCTTACCAAGAGAAGCACCTCGCCCTGCACCGGAGTCAGTCCGCAGACCCCCCCTTCCCCCTCCCTCTGCCGGCGGTCTCGTGCAGATGCAGTTCGACAATATAGAGCTGCGGGACCTGATCAGGTTCGTGAGCAGCATCATGGGGAAGAATTTCATTTACGACGAGGCCGTGGTCAAGGGCAGGGTAACCGTGCTCTCGCCGAGGAGTCTCACGAAAGATGAGGTCTTCAGGGTCTTCGAAAGCGTCCTGAGCTACTTCGGCTTCACCATAATGGCAACGCCCGAGGCTTACAAGATAGTGAGAGCGGCGGACGCAAAGGGCATGGCGGTCGAAACGCTCGATCGGGCAAAGTTCATGCAGCTTTCTCCGGAAGAGAGGATCACGACCCTTGTCTATCCCCTCGCGTTCCTTGATTCCAATACCATGGTGGGGATCCTGAGGCCCCTTATGTCGAGAGACGCCTATCTCGTCAGCGTTCCTTCCGCAAACTCCCTGATCATGATCGATACGGCCTCGAACCTCCAAAGACTCCAGGTCCTGATAAGCCAGGTCGACATCCCCGTCTCCAGGCAGCTCTCGGGGATCGAGGTCTACAACGTGCAGAACACGAATGCGGCAGATCTCGCGAAGGCGCTCCAGGCCTTACTTGCGGAAGGGAAAAAGGCGGCCACGCCCAGGGAGAAGATCTTCGTGACAGCTTACGTCCCCTCGAACTCGCTCCTCATCAGCGCACCTCCCGAAGACATGAAGGAGATCAGGCGCATCGTGGAGGAGATTGACACGTACAAGCCCCAGGTGCTCGTCGAGGCGGCTATCGTCGAACTCTCCCTCACCAAGACTCAGACCCTGGGCGTCGAGTGGATCGTGGGCGGCGCGAAGGACGGCACAAAGATAGTGGGCGGCAACATCATAAGCACCAACCCCAGTACCGGGGGCGCTCTTGTCCCTCTGGCCGCCGGGCTCGCGGCGGACCAGCCCGCGACTGCGCTGGGTGCGCTCAAGTCGGGCCTCAACATAGGTGTGGTGGGGAGCACGATACAGTTCGGAGGCGTCTCGTTCCCAAGCGTCCAATCCTTCGTGCAGGCCCTTGCCGCAGACTCGAAGAACAAGATACTCTCTACTCCCCAGCTTCTCACCCTCAACAACGAAGAAGCAGAGGTGCTCGTAGGCTCGAACATTCCTTATACGACTAGCACAAGGCTCGACTCGGCAGGCAACCCCATCACCAATTTTGACTACCGCGACGTGGGCGTGAAGCTCAAAGTAAAGCCTTTCATCAACAAGGACGGCCTCGTCTACCTGAACATCTTCACCGAGGTCACGCAGGTAGTCAGCACGCTGGCGACGGTCGGCACCGGCCAGCAGCCGGCGCCTACGACGATCAAGAGATCCACCAAAACGACCGTGGGTGTAAAGGACGCCCAGACGATCGTGATCTCCGGCATCATACAGGATACTCTTGCAGATACCGAGCAGGGGATACCGCTCCTCAGATCGATCCCCATCCTCGGAAGGCTCTTCACTTACAGCACCAAGAGCGACGCCAGGACGAACCTTCTCGTCTTTCTCACGCCCAGGATCGTCTATGAGCCGTCGACGCTCGCGAAGATCAGCGAAGAGAAGAAGGCGCAGCAGGAGAGGCTGATCGGACCGCACGACCTGAAAGAAATGAAGTAAGGAATGAAGCATGGAATCATTGGCATCCCACGAAGAAGAACTGGCGCCTGTGCCGAACCGCATAGCGAGAATACACCACTCGTTCTTTCAAAAAAACGGGGTCGTGCCCCTGGGCATGAAGGAGGACCCCCCTACCCTGATCGTAGCCGTCTGCGAGGACGAGTCAGCCTACCGGTCGGACATACTGGGCATCTTTTCTAATATGCCCATCGAGAAAAGGCGCGTGCCGAAAGAGCAATTCAACGAATTCCTTAACACCTTCAGGGAAGAACAAGGAAGGGAGGTGGTCATCGGCGTCGTCGAGGACCTGGGCGAGAGCGCCCTCACAGAGATTGCCCAGGAGATTCCGAGCGGCCACGATCTCCTGGACGACGCCGCAAACGAGCCGCCCATAATCAAGCTGGTAAACCTCCTCTTCTCCATCGCCGCAAAAGACAGGGCAAGCGATATCCATATCCAGCCTCTGGAGAAAGACCTCCGGGTCCGCTACAGGATCGACGGCCTCCTCTACGATACCTACACCCCGCCCAAGCGGGCCCAGAATGCCATCGTCTCGAGGATCAAGGTCATGGCCGGGCTCGACGTGGCGGAAAAGAGGCTCCCCCAGGACGGGAGAATCAAGGTGCGGGTAAACGAGAAGGACATAGACGTTAGGGTCTCGATCATACCTTCCGCTTACGGCGAGCAGGTAGTCATGAGGCTCCTCGACCGTGGCGCGGCGCTGATAACCCTGGACTCCGTCGGCATGACCGCCGACCTGGAGAAAAAGATCGTCTCCCTCATCACGAGACCCCAGGGCGTCTTTCTCGTTACCGGACCCACAGGCAGCGGCAAGACAACCACTCTCTACGCCGTGCTCCAGCATATAAACACTCCGGAAAAGAATATATTGACCGTGGAAGACCCTGTGGAGTATATTCTCCAGGGCATCGGCCAAATACAGGTCAACCCGAAGATACAGCTGGATTTCGCGAGGGCCCTGCGGTCGTTTTTGCGGCAGGACCCCGACGTTATTATGGTAGGCGAGATAAGAGACGAGGAGACGGCGAGGATCGCCATACAGGCGGCCCTCACCGGCCACCTCGTCTTCTCGACCCTGCACACGAACGATTCCCCGAGCGCCCTTACGAGACTTGTCGACATGGGCATAGAGCCCTACCTGCTCACTTCTTCCATTACTGCCATCCTCGCCCAGCGTCTCGTCCGCAGGGTATGCCCCCATTGCAAGGAGGTCTACGAACCGACCGAGTTTGAAAGGGAGATCCTCGAGGAATACGGAGACGCAGACCGCGTCGTCTACAAGGGGAAAGGCTGTCCCGAATGCCTGGGCACGGGCTATCTCGGCAGGATAGGCGTGTTCGAGCTGCTCACCCTCAACAGCAAGATAAGACAGATGGTCCAGGAAAAGGCGTCTTCGGAGGAAATCAAAGCAGAGGCGACGAAGAACGGAATGACAACCTTGAGGCAGGACGGCATTAGTAGGGCCCTTTCCGGCGACACCACGATCTCAGAGATAGTCAGGGTGACCATAGAGTGAGAAAGGCTGCCGCCTGTGCGCGCCAGGGTGCAGGCGGTGAGGTCTGAAGGGAGAGCATGAATTTCAGGTATTGCGCAGTCGACAAGAAGGGGAAGATGGAGCAAGGCCGCATCGAGGCCGACGCCGAGTCAACGGCGAAAAACGAGATAAGGAACAGGGGACTTTACCTTGTCTCCCTAAAGGAAGCGGCGGCTCAGGGAAAAAAGAAGCGGTTCCTCTTTGCCTTCGGCATAAAACATAAGCTGCCCGTACAGTTGGCGCGGCAGCTCGCCTCCCTCCTCCGGGGCGGCGTCCCCCTTTTCCAGGCCCTCACCATTATAGCAAACCAGTTGGAGGGCGATAGGGAAAAGGAGATAGTAGGCTACCTGCGAGACGAGGTAAAGGGCGGCTCTTCCCTTTCGGACTCGCTAAAGGCATACCCGGAGATCTTCGATACCCTCTTCATCTATTCGGTGGCTGCCGGTGAAAAGACAGGCGCCCTCGACTCGATCCTCAGGTACCAGGCAGACCTGCTCGAAAGCCGCGCGAACGTCATGGCAAAGATCAAGGCCGCCCTCGTCTACCCCGCCGTGATGACCGTCGTTGGGACGCTCGTTCTCCTCTTCCTCATCGGGTACGTGGTGCCCATGGTCACGAAGATATTCGACAGGATGAACCAGCAATTGCCGCTTCCCACGCAGATCCTGATGGCCATAACGAATTGTGTCAACAGCTACCTCTTTGTCTTCGCCGTCTTTTTCGGAGTTCTCGTCTTTGCCTTCAACAGGTGGATCAAAAAGAACCCGAAGGGCAGACAGTTCTGGGACAACCTGGTCCTGCGGTTCCCCATGTTCGGGAACCTCTATCAGATGGTCTTGATCAGCAGGTTTGCCAAGATCCTCGGCACCCTGCTGAAAAGCGGCGTCCATATGCTCCAGTCCCTGGTCGTGGTCAGCTCGACGATGAAGAATACCGTCGTATCCGATGCGGTCATGAACATGTCCAGGATGGTTGAGCGCGGGGCGGACCTCTCCATTGCGTTGCGGGAGACCCCGATCTTTCCTGCCTATGTGGCCGACATGGTCTCGGTGGGAGAATCGAGCGGGAACCTTGAAGAGATGCTTTCTTCCGTCTCCGACTATTACGAAAACAATGCGAACCAAAAAATAGCGGCCCTCACCTCGTTGGTAGAGCCGCTTATTATAGTCATTCTGGGATTGGCCATAGCTTTCATCCTTGTCTCGATAATGCTGCCCTTATTCGAGATGAACAAGGTACTGGCCAGATGACGCTAAAAGGAGGAACCATGTTGCGCACGAAAAAAAAGACGAGCCGGGGAGGATTCACCCTCATCGAGCTGATGATCGTTATAGTGATCATGGGCATTCTTGCCACGCTGCTCATCCCGAGGATCATGGAAAGGCCCGAGGAGGCACGGAGGACCAAGGCCAAGATGGACATCAAGGCCATAGAAAGCGCCCTCAAGCTCTATAAGATCGACAGCGGGGCCTATCCGACGACGGAACAGGGGCTCATAGCGCTTATCAAGAAGCCGGAGACTGTGCCCATCCCGAAAAAGTGGAGAGAGGGGGGCTACCTCGATGGTACGGCCGTGCCTCAGGACCCCTGGAGCAACTCCTACTACTATACGTCGCCCGCTACCGACAAGAGGTGGGACTACGAAATCACAAGCTACGGCCACGATGGAGAGCCGGGCGGAACAGGCAAAGATGCCGACATCTCCAGCACCGACCTTACGAAGGATTAGAGGGTTCACCCTCCTTGAGCTGATCATCGTAGTCGCACTCATCGGCATATTCATCACCTTCGCTTCCGTGAACTGGAATATCGGCGCAAAAAAGGGAAAGGAAGCGCTTCTGGAGCAGTTCTCCATCGACGTGTCAGTGATCAGGGAGGAGGCGATATCCAAGTACGAGAACAGGCTTATCGAGTTCGACGTGACGAACAGCGAAGTGCGCGTCGGGAGGACCGATTTGGAGAATGGGTTTGTAGAGACGGACCGCCTCCGCCTGCCGGAGGACTTTCGGATCAAGGACGTGGTGATCAACGGGCAGGCCTTTCCGGAGGGGAAGTGCTACATGACCTTCTACCCGAGCGGTATGGTCGATAGGGCCGTGCTCCATGTCCAGGGAGGCTCCGCGTTCTATTCATTGCTCGTAAATCCATTGACTGCAAAAGTCACAGGGGAAGATGGCTATATCGGGGAAATTTCGATCAAGTGAGGGAACTACCCTTATTGAGGTGATGATCGCGCTCGCCGTCGCCTCCATCGCGCTTGTCTCCTTTATATCACTCGTTGTCATCTCCATTGATATGGAGGACCACGCGAGAAAGATCACGGAGGCAACGCTCGCGGCGGACGAGAAGCTGAAAGAGGTGGAGAGGCTCGGCTACCCCGAAATCGGGCAGACCGAGGGTCTCATCGACCCGGCGGACCTCAACGGCTTTACTTACAGAATGGTAGTTACCGAGACGCCCATCGAGCAGGTCAGACAGATCGACATTGACGTCTTCTGGGAGCAGAAGAAGAGGTCCGTGACGTTGACCGCGTATATGGCAAAGCCGACATCATAGCTTACCTGCTGCGGCCGGGGCCGGCGTAGCCCGGCCGGAGGGGCTCTATAGAGGTTCGTAGCGGTACTTGGCCGCTATGAACTCCATGCTCTCGTCTATAGCCTTTGCCGCTATGTCCAGGTCCTCCTCGGTGTGTCTGTAACAGATATACCCGTGATGGTGGGGCGTCAGGAAGACCCCCTTGCGGATGAGCTGGGTGTAGAAGTCGGTCCGCCTGCCCCTCTGGGTATCCCCCTTGTCCTTCTTGAAGGTTATGAAAAACATCGGCGCAACGCCGCTCAACTCGGCCCCGGCGTTGTGCCTGTCGATAGACCCCTGGATGCTCTTCATGAAACGGCGCCCTTTCGCCCATATCTTATCGAGGACGTTATCGCGCTCCAGGATCTCGATGGTCTTCAGGGCCGCGATGTAACCGTCGCTGTTGGGAAAGAAGGTGGAGGATATGAAGAGCTTCTGGCTGGCAGCCATCATCACTTCGGCCTTTCCGGTAACGACGCTGATCGCGTACCCGTTGGCCATGCCTTTTCCTAAAACCGTCAGGTCGGGCGTGACCCCGTAGAGCGCTTGCGCCCCTCCCATGGCAAGCCTGAAGCAGGTCCGGACCTCGTCGAAGACCAGGACCACTCCGTACCTGTCGGCAAGGACCCTGACCCCTTCAAGGAAACCGGGCGCCGGCTCCTGCATTCTTTGATGGAGGTGGTGGCCGAAGGGGGTCATGATTATAGCTGCCGTTTCCCCGCCATAGCGAGCCAGCAATTCTTCGAGCTCGCCCAGGTTATTGTAATGGAACTCGTGCACGTCCTCGTAAAGCTTCGAAGGAATGCCGCCCTTCATCTCCACCGACCAGTCGTGCCAGCCGTGGTAGCCGCAGCGCATGACTTTGAGCCGGCCCGTGTAGGCCCTCGCGATCCTGATGCTCGCCGTGGTGGCGTCCGAGCCGGTCTTAAGAAAAATGCTCATCTCCGAGCAGGGGACAAGCTCCGTAAGCTTTTTCGCGAGATCGTTCTGGTACTTCTGCGTAAGGGTGAAGCAGAAGCCTTTCCCCTTGATCTGCCCGATGACGGCATCATCGACCTCTTCCTCTCTGTAGCCAAGAATAATCGGCCCGTAGCCGCAGAGAAAATCGATATACTCATTACCGTCGACGTCGGTGAGTCTCGCGCCTCTGCCCGATTCGAGAAAGATAGGATACTCCCCCTCGATAAAATCAGCCGGCTTCCTGGCGCCTAGTACGCCGCCGGGGACGACCTTTTTCCCCTCGTCGAAAAGCTCAAGACTCCTCGTTATATTCAGTTTCTCGGCCTCTTTCATGGAGGACACCCCCTTTTCGGGCCCCGGATGCGGGCTAAACTTCCAGCATGGACGAAGTCGTCTCGGTCTGATGAATCCTTGCGCCCCTCTTCAGCAGCGCCGAAAGGAATTTCCTGGGATCGATGCAGCCCTCCGGAGCCACAACGCCCTTTGTCTTCACGTCGCCAGCATACATCATGAGTGCTGCTATAGATGCGGGCAGTCCCGTCCCCGGCGCCATCCTGCCGACGATGTCCGCCGTGTAGGTTACCCGTTTTCCTCCTCTTTCTCCTTTCACGATCACTTTGAGGCCCGAGGCGGCCGGCCCCTTGTCTCTGCTCTCCGGGATGGCGCCCCAAAGGCGCAGCGTCAGGTCGTAAGGCACCACTTTCGCCCCCTTTATCTCCACCGGCTCGGTGCTCAAGAACCCCGTATCCTTCTGCTCCTTTATGAGCTCATCCACCCAGGCCGGTATGAGGGCGCCCTTGATGACTACCCTTTTGACCCCTTTTATGTAACGCGGTATGGTGAGCGGCTGGGGGTGCCCTACGTAGCGGACCCGGCAGGTGCCGAGGGGCTCTAGAAAGGTGTCCGTCTCCTCACCCGTCCCGCCTTCAACCTGTTCGAGCCTGCCGTCCAGGTACTGGGGGACTTTCCCCGTAATCATGTGGAGGCTGTGGTCCCATGCCGCGCCCTCGGAGAGGTCCGCGATGCTAACTACCCAGTAGAGGGCGATGTCGTTTACCTGTTCGAGCCGGTCCGCGAACCACTTGACTATGACGTTGTTCGTGCCGGGGTCCGACCCCATTCCGGTAAGGACCGTTATACCTGCCTTTTTTGCCGCCTCGTCTATCTCGGACGCGAAGAGGATTCCCGTAGCCTCGTAATCGTCACAAATGTCGATATAGCTGACCCGCGCCTCCACGGCTGCTCTGGCTACCGGGACGGCCGTCTTGTAAAACGGCCCGGCGCAGTTGATCACTACGTCGGCGCCGGACATCGAAGCTACCAGCCCGTCCCGGTCATTTACGTCAACCTTCTTGAGCGAGACCTTTTCGCTGGCCCGCAGCTTGTCCTGCACCCTTTCCGGGTCCGTGACGATGTCGCCCAGGACGACCTTTTTTACTTGCTCCTGCTTGATGAGGTCCCGGGCCACGCCCTGCCCCATGGCGCCCGTTCCGCCCAGCACCAATGCCTCCATGTCCCCTCCCGCCTTCCTTGGATTCGCTATCCCGATAATAACCGCGATACCGGACGGATGTAGCTGTATACTGTATACGAAAAATCGTGTCCGATGTCAAGAAGGAAGAGCGCCTGCCGGGCTTGTGCGGGTCGTCGGGTCGTCCATGTGGAAACCCGCTTCGCAAAGCGCGCGGCGACTTACGGCGAGGTAAAATGCCCCCTCGAGCTCGCAACGGAATCTTTGCATTTGACAGGATGGAACGGCTTAACTGCTCCGGAAAGATGGACTTTGCCCGCAAAGATTTCGACAACCGAGGATTACCGACTGTCGGGAAATTCTCTTGACAGAAGCTCTCAGCGAGGATACGATAGGCGCAACAGGGGGCCGAACGGAGCTGCCTGGACTAGAAGCAGTTTTTAGCGGCGCAAGACATACTAACTCAGGAGGTATAGCATGAATAAGCGCATTGTGTCATTTCTCGTTCTGATGGCTTTTTTGATGCTTTTTGCGGTGATCCGCCCCTTTGCAGGCGCCGCCGAGGCCCCCAAGGTCACCCTCAAGTTCTCTGAGTCGACCTTCCCGGCGACGCACAGGATGGCCATGCTCATGGCCGACTGGTGCAAAGAGGTTGAGAAGAGGACAAACGGGAGGGTCAAGATCGACTTTTTCCCCGGCGGCATACTCGCGCCTACCACTCAAGTCTACGACAGCGTCCGTAAAGGGATCGCCGACCTGGGCGATACTTTCGCAGGCTACACGAAGGGGCGCTTCCCTCTCATAGAGACGATCGACCTCCCTTACGGATATAAGAGCGCGAGCCAGGGCAACCACTTGACCAACGCGTTTTTCAACAAGTTCAAGCCGAAGGAGTTCGACGACGCGAAGATAATGTTCTTTTACACCGCAGGGCCCCAGCAGCTTTGCACGAAGAAGCCCGTGACGAAGCTGGAAGAGATGCGGGGGCTCAAGATAAGGTCGACGGGATCGAGCGCGAAGATCGTCGAGTACCTCGGCGCGGCGCCTGTCGGCATGCCCATGGGTGACGCCTATGACGCCCTCGCCCGGGGCGTCGTCAACGGCGTTGTAGGCCCGCTGGAGATCATGAAGGGGTGGAAGCTCGCCGAGGTCCTTAGCAGCGTGACGGTCTACGGGTCGGCGCACGTGAACGCTGCCTTTATCTTCATGAGTAAGAAGAAATGGAACACGATCCCGGCAGCCGACCAGAAGATTATCGAGCAGATCAACGCGGAGTGGGTGGAGAAAGCGGCGAAGAATTGGGACGACGCGGATAAGGAGGGGGCAGACGCGCTGGCCGCAAAGGGCGGAAAGATCATCCAGCTTCCGGCCCAGGAGCAGGAAAGATGGCGCGCCAAGCTGAAGCCGATGTTCGAGGAGTACGCCAAGGAGCTGAATTCGAAGGGACTGCCCGGGGATGAGGCCGTCAAGTTTTGTTTAGACTACATAAAGACCCATTGACAAAAAGGGAGAGACGCCGGGCGACCGGCGGCGGGGCATGATGAGTACTTGACGCAGCAGGCCGCACAAAGGTAAACCGGCTCATGGTCGCACGGTAATTGGAGGTTTCATGGATAGCGCGCTGGCATGTATAGAAAGGGTGAGCAAGTGGATGCAGGCAGTCTCCTGCGTGGTCCTTACCTGCCTCATGCTCCTCACGACTGCCGATGTCGTCGGCAGGTCTTTCGGCCATCCCATTATCGGCACGTACGAGCTCGTAGGCTTGGGCGGCGCTATGGTGCTCGCTTTCGCGATTCCCATTACTTCGTGGATCAGGGGCCACATTTTCGTCGACACATTCTATTCCAAGCTCCCGAAGCCGTTCCGCGCCGGGCTGAACGTCGCGACGAGGCTGATAAGTCTGTTGCTCTTCGTCCTTATCGGGTGGAACCTCTTTAAGCTCGGATACGAGCTTTACACTTCGGGAGAAGTAACTCTAACCCGCCATCTCCCATTTTATCCGGTAGCTTACGCCTTAGCGGCCTGCTGTTTTGCCCAGTGTCTGGTGCTGCTCGCCGACATGGTAAAGATATGGAGAGGGAAATATGAATGAGGTGACCGTAGGTATGATAGGTCTGGCGGTAGTGCTGGCCCTTTTCGTTACGGGCATCGAGCTGTCCTTCGCCATGATCGCCGTCGGGTTTGTGGGCTTCGGGTATCTCATTTCATGGGAGGCGGCCCTCAACCTCCTCGCAAAGGATTTTTTCGACGTTTTCACTTCATACAGCCTGACCGTCGTGCCCCTCTTCATACTCATGGGGCAGATTGCGTTCCATTCGGGCATCGCAAAGAAGCTCTTCGACGCTTCGTACAAATACGTCGGCCACATACCGGGGGGTCTCGCCATCGCCACCGTTGTCGGCGCCACCGCCTTCAAGGCCATATGCGGCTCTACGCCGGCAACCACGGCAACCTTTGCGAGCGTCGCGGTTCCCGAGATGGAGCGCTACGGCTACGACAGGAGGCTCTCCTCCGGCATCGTGGCCACCGTGGGGACCCTCGGCATTCTCCTTCCACCGAGCGTCACACTCATTATCTTCGGCATCATTTCTGACCAATCGATCGGGAGGCTTTTCCTCGCCGGGGTCTTTCCGGGCCTGCTCATCGCGTTCTTTTTCACCTTAGTCATTTACGGATGGTGCAGGATCAACCCGGCAGTCGGCCCTAAGGGGCCCGTTTTCCCTTGGGGCGCCAGGCTCCGGGTCCTCCCCGAGGTAGGATGGGTACTAGTCGTCTTTTTTCTGATGGTGGGCGGCATCATGCTGGGCTTCTTCACGCCTACGGAGGCCGGCAGCGTCGGAACCTGTTTCGTCCTTCTCCTGACGCTCTTGAAGCGGGACCTCGACTTCAAGCTCTATGTCAGGTCGATCATCGAGTCGGTTAGGACTGCCTGTATGGTCCTGCTGCTCGTTATGAGTTCCACCGTCCTGGGTCACTTTATCGCCGTCACCAAGATACCGATGCTCGCAGCAGACTGGATCGTCTCCCTCCCTGTAAGCCCGACGCTCATCGTCATAATTATCTCGTTTATTTACCTTGTGGGCGGTTCCTTCATCGACGACCTGGCTTTCATGATCCTTGCCACTCCGATCTTCTTCCCGGCCATAGTCAAGCTTGGTTACAACCCTATCTGGTTCAGCATGGTCATCGCCATCACCATCATGATAGGCGTGGTAATTCCTCCCGTGGCCATCTGCGTCTTCATAGTGAAGCAAATTACGAAAATCCCCATGGGCATAATCTACCAGGGCGTCTATCCCTTCCTGATAAGTCTGGTGTTAGGCGGGATCCTTCTCTTCATTTTCCCCCAGTTGGCTACTTGGCTTCCTGCAAGGCTAATGGGCCAATAGAAGGAACTCCGTACATCACGCGACGAGATACGAGCCGGTGCCAACCGCAATGATATCACTTTGATCGTTGCTCAGCTCAATCCTCGCAACAGCTATTTTGTTCCCCGTTCTTAAGTTATAAGCCTTCGCGATAAACCGTTTGCCAATGCCCGGGCGCAAGAAATCAACGCGCAAATCGATAGTGCTCACCCTCCCAAGCCTCTCGAGTCTTGCCTCTAAAGTCCGACGCGACATTGTTTGTTGAACGCCCATAGCAGCGCACAGGCCGCCCGAAACGTCTATCACGGATGATATAACCCCGCCATGCAACATGCCCCTCCTGTAATTTCCAATCAATTCATCGCGCATTTGAAATGAAACGGTAACCCTCTCATATCCCAGCCATTCGATTTTAACTCCAAGCAATTTGTTAAATGGGACCTTTTCGTTGAACATTTCATTGATGGCGAAAAAAAATTCTTGATCATTCGTGCTTTCCATCCATTATCTCTCCTTGACGGTCAGTCGGCTCCGCCTATTTTATGATTTGACCCTGACCTTCCCCTCATTCTCAGCGACTCTCCTCGGATGCAAGTCGGCAGTGTTTTTCAGCTTCAGCGTAATCCTGAAGATTCCCCCGGGGACCAAACGCGCAGTAAATCCGAGCTTCCGCGCAAGCTTAAGCATGTTCTCATTGTCCGCGAGCACATCGCCGAAGACCTCTGCAAGACCCTTGTCCCGGCCTATCCCGATGATTATCTCCATGAGTTCATGCCCGAGGCCCTGACGCTGATAACGATCATGGACGAGAAGCGCCAGCTCTCCGGAATGAAAGTCGGCGTCCATGATGACCCTTCCCACCCCTATGATCTTCCTATTCCCGTTTTCGGTAATCTCGGCGACGATCGCCATATGCCTGTCGTAGTCTACGTTGCAAAAAAGGATAAGCCATTCGTGGGACATGTCTCTAATGGAAGAGAAGAATCTTGTCCTGATCGTCTCCTGAGAGACGGAAGCGGCCAGCTCGTGCATGAGGCCCTCATCCTCGGGCCTTATGGGCCGAAGCAGCACGGGCACCCCGCTCGGCAGCTTCCACGACGATACATATCTGGCCGGATAGGGCGCGATGACCAGATGGGGGTACCGAGGTCCGCCCTCGATATAATCCATGTCGATCACAATTCTCGGGTCGAGGGCGTATGCCTTTCCGTCCGCTATGGCAAGAGGGTTGATATCAACCTCTGCTATTTCGGGAAAATCGACGATCAAATTTGAAAAGCTTACAAGTATCTCCTCCAGCTCCATGAAATTCGCCGGTGCCTTGCCGCGGTAGCCTTGCAGCATCTTATACACTTTCGTCTTCTGCATCAGCATCTTGGCCAGGGTCTGGTTGAGCGGTGGAAGCCCGATAGAAAAATCATTCAAAAACTCCGCTGCTGTTCCGCCCATCCCAAAAAGGATTACGGACCCGAAATCCTTGTTTTTCCTGGCCCCCAGGATAAGCTCATAATCCGTCGCCGCCGGTCGGACGGGTGCGACAGGAATGCCGTACCTTGCGAGAATGTTCCTGGAATCCTCCTCGTTAAGAACCGATTCATTCAGGCGCCGCATTTCCCGGATCGCCTTCTTCAGCTCTTGTTTATCGTAAGGCTCGTGTACAGGCAGCTCGGCCGGGGTCTCGTAAAGCTCGTCCAGATTCCGCCTGTACTCGTACATGGTAAGGTAGGTTCTGACCGCCTCTTCCGGGGTTCCGTAAGTAGAAAGATTGTTCTCAAGGAAAGCCCTTCTCGCTTTTTCGACCTCTTTTCCCCCCATCCACGAGGTGATGACCGGTTTCCAGGTGCCTTTAGCCAGCCGGACGACTTCCCCGGCAACCTCGTCGGAGGGAGCCGATTCTTGAGGTACGTAAATAACAAGAACCCCGTCCACCCCCGGGTCGCGCAGGCAGGCGTCGATCGATTTCATGTACCTCGTGACATCCGCGTCGGCCAGCATGTCAACCGGATTGGCCTTGCTCCAGTAAGGCGGCAGGAAAGCATTCATTTCCTCGATGCTTTCTTCCGAGAGCCGCGCCAGTTCTCCACCGTGATCGACGAGAGCATCGGTAGCCATCACACCCGGGCCTCCCGCATCCGTTACGATTGCAAGCCTGGGCCCCCTAGGTAATATCCTGGAACGGAGAACCTCGGCGGCGTTGAACAGGTCGGCTATCTCGCTCACTCTTACGACACCTGCCCTCCTGAAGGCCGCATCGTAAACCGCATCGTCCCCTACCATGGCGCCGGTGTGCGATCGCGCTGCCCTTGCGCTCTCCGTAAACCTCCCCGGCTTCAAGGCGATGATGGGTTTATGGCGGGCAAATGACCTCGCTGCGCTCATGAACTTTCCGGCATTCCCCACGCCCTCCATGTAAATCAGGATGCTTTTGGTCGGATCGTCGTCACCGAGGAAATCGATCATGTCGCCGAAGTCGACGTCGATCATCGAGCCAAGCGATGCAACCAGGCTGAAACCTACCCCGGCGTCCGTCGCCCAATCCACGATGGCAGCGCCCAGCGCACCGCTCTGGGAAATAAAGGCGATATTCCCCGGAGGCGGGTCACCCTTTAGAAAAGTAGCATTCAACCCAATTCCGGGCCTTGAGAAGCCGAGACAGTTAGGCCCCAGGATACGCATCCCGTACTTTTTTCTAATCTCTCCTATCTCGTTTTCCAGTTTCTTTCCTTCTCCGCCGGCTTCCTTGAACCCGGCGGAGATTATCACCACCCCATCCACACCGGCTTTCCCGCACCCCTCAACCAGACCGGGTACGGTGGGAGCGGGGGTTGCAACGATTGCAAGGTCAACGTGTTCGGGGATGCTTGCTACGTCCGCATAGGCGTCGACCTCCATGATTCTTTTGCTCGTCGGGTTTACCGGATATATTTTTCTTTCTTTGGAGCGCAGAAGGTTCTCCAGGAGTGCTCGCCCGACGGCGCCTTTTTCCTCGGTTGCCCCTATCAGCGCCACGGCCCGGGCGTTAAGCATGTTTTTCAAGAGAGCCATGACTTGCCCCCCTTTACGCCGCTCCTCAGGCACCCTGAGAATCGGGCAAACCGGTCGATATCTGCCTTGGTTTTTTTCACCTTCGCGAAAATTCCCGGCGAGCTGACTTATCCGGCCGATGCCTCGTTTTCAAAGAAACCCGTCGCCGGCCGCACTAAAAGAGATGATACATTACATATACTATACCTTCAAAGCGAATGCTTTCAACACGTGGAGATTTTTCATTCTTCCAACGCAGTCCGCGTTGACGGATGCGGGTTTATGACCGGAAGACGGAGGCGGGACGAAGGATACATCATGCCGATGCAGAGGTCCACGTGCCACCGGACAAAGGAGATACGCGCGCGCCGAAGGGGCGTCGGTCGAAGCAGAAGAGTAAGGTGCTGGCAGCCGGGGAGTTATTTCACACGTTCTATCCCGCCGCGCAGGTGCGCCTCCGCCCTGCGGGAACTCTTGCGCCCTACGGTTGCCCGGGCGGCCCTTGGGCCGGGCGGTAAGCCTTGTAATTGCCGGCTATCTCCTGCCGCCGTGCCCTCCGCCTCCGCCGTGGCCGCCGCCGTGAAAACCGCCCGAGCCGGAGCGTCCGCCCGAGAACCCTCCGCTGCGGAAGCCGCCGGAAGAATGGAAACCCCCTGAAAAGGCGCGGGGCGCGCTAAAGAAAGAGGCACGGCCGCCGCCGAAAGCGGATGGGGCACCGGCACGGGGCGCGACCGCTGCCACTCGTGGCGGTGTGAATACACGCGGCTGCGAGAAGGCGCGCTGCCCCGGAGCGCCTGCAGTCCTCCCAGGGCCGAACGTTCCCGCAGGGCTCCTCGGACCGAAGGCGCCTGCGGGGCTCCTGGGACCGGACACGCCTGCCTGGGTACGGGCAGAGGCGAGGCCGGCCGCGGGGGCGCGGCCCGGTCCTGAGAGCGCCGCGCCCCCGGCAAGTCTCGCAGTCGGATTTATACGGAACACCGTGTGAGCCCCCGAAGGAACGAAGTGGTTCGAGAGAAAATGATTATGATAGTACCGATGGAAGTCGCGGAGGATGAAGAAGCCCGGCAACCAGTAACCCCCGTACCAGAAGGGGTAGTCCACGTACGAGTAAAGATAAGAGTAGTCCGGGGGAGGGGCGTAGTAGGTCACGACAGGGGGCCCCTGTGCAGCGTAATAGCCGTACAGGGCCGATTGATCGGGATAGGCGTATCCCGGCGCGCCTGACTGGGGCGCACCTGCATATGCGCTGCCGTCATAAGGTCTTTCGATGAGGCCCGACCCGACAAGCACGGTCTCGAGCCGGCGAAGGGCCTCATCCCTGCCGAAGGGCAGCTTCCCTGCATCCGCCGCCGCGATGATCCCCTGCTGCAGCTCGGCCGCGATATCGGGGGTGACGGGGTAGTCGGCCACCCAACCGTTTTTCGGCATGATCGTGAGGTTGGAAAGGCGGTTCTCAGCGCCGACCTCATCCTGACCGTTTCCGAGCCCCAGTGCCGCGTCAAGGGCAGCAGCAATATCGCCTTCCCGGACGAGTGGAGCCGATATGGGGACCTGCTCGGCGCCTTCGGCTTGCTGAGCGGCGGTGGGACCGGGGGAGATGAGAAGGAGTGCTGCTGAAAGAAGGATTATTGCTGCCGACGACCTTCTTAAAAACATTGACCTTGCCATCGCTGACCTTCCTGCTTTCCCCTTCTAGTATATCCCCTCTCCGGCCGCGGGTCAACGGCCGATTTCGTAGCCGCCCGTCCGGCCTCCGTTTCTTCTCGAATACAGTACTAGCAACAACCGTACCTTCGCCCGCCGGATGGAGATTGCCGGAATAACTATTAATTCCAAAGGCGAAGGGCTGCCGGCTCGACCAAAATGTCGTACCGTTACGGAATGTTCGACATTTGCGACGTTGACAAGCAGTATAATATCCACCTTGCATCCCGAAGGTCATAGGGGCTGCGCGTCAAGGGGATAAAATGCCATCGACAGCTTCATTATGAGGGCGCCGGCGGGCGTATTGGCGATGCGTCCGTCCTCGCCGATGGCGAAGAACTTGCCCGTCGTTCGCATCTGGTCCCAGTTATAGAAAAAGACGGTGGAGACGGGCAGGCCGAATTCGCGGAAAGTAAAGACGTACTGGTTGTCATCGAACTTGTACGCGGTGGCGCAATCGACGTCGGCCTGGCCACGGAGCGGGCCGATGATGCATTGCCAGGCATATCGCTCGGAATTGAGGTAGATATGCTCGAAGCACTGGCCGGGGCTGTACCTGTAAAGGCCCCGCAGGCCGATGAGATCGCGCGTCGGCCCGGGCTTGCGGCCCGCAGGCGGGATTGCCGGATCGCCGGCCACGCCGGCCGAGAAATGATGGACTGCTCGCGGCTCCGTGCCCACATCGCCTTCCCGCATGGTCGTCCGGACCGCGAGCACCTGTCGCGTCTCTGCGCTCACGATGAAAGTCTGTGACTCGCGAGGCCGATGGGCAAAGGTCATGTCGATAAAATAGGTCTGCGGCGCCACCTCCACCGCCTCGCACCAGTCCGTTCCGCCCTCGCCGCCGCTCTGCCAGACGACGCTGCGGTCGGCGAACTTTAGATCGAAGGCGGTCCCCGAGTCGAGGGTGATCTTCATCGTCCTTCCGACGAGCGCCGCCGTCTGAGGGAGACGGTTGATGGTCAATTCCGACGCGTAGTCTTCGTATTTGTAATTAGTCTCGCCCTCTTGCTGTGGCATGGTATACCTCCCTGTGATAGTTTGTTGCAGCCGGCATGATCGTCAATCCGGCCTATTCGGCTGCACCCCAATTTACGCCCGGCCTCAGGGCCGCACCGGAGACATCGACAACCGAGGCGCCGCCGTCGATCAAAAGTACTGATCCCGTCATAAAGGCCGAATCATCGCTTGCGAGGTAGCTGCAGATGCCCGTTATCTCATCGGGCGCCGCGACCCGTCTGAGGGGCACATTGGAGGATATGCAGGCAAAGACGCCATCGACGTCCGTGTGGAGCACGTCTCCGAGCGGCGTGAGCGCCTCCTCGAGCATGGCCGTCCGCGTGGCGCCCGGACAGACTGCGTTGCAGCGGATCCTGAATGGACCGTAGTCGAGGGCAACCTGCTTGGTCAGCATGTTGAGGGCGGCTTTTGATGTGCAATAGCCGGGCATGCCGGGCAGGCAGCGCAAGCCTCCGAGGGAGGAGATATTGATGATAGACCCCCCGCCGCCTTTGATCATGTGGGGTATGGATGCTTTCATGACGAGGAAGGGACCGGTCACGTTGGTGTCCAGTATCTGGCGCCACAGGTCGGGGTCGATGTCAGTCACGGTACCGCCGGGGTCGATGCCCGCATTATTCACCACCACGTCGAGCCTGCCTCCCCCGAAAGCCAGCGCCGCTGCCACCATCCGCTCGACGTCGGCAAGCTTTGTCACGTCTCCCGCGCAGGTGGTGACCGCATCCACGGGGAGCGACCGGGCTACCTTATCGAGCATCTCCCGGCGCCGTCCGGTAATGCAGACCCGCGCCCCTTCTTCGACGAAACGCTTTGCGATGGCGGTGCCTATGCCCGTGCCCCCTCCGGTAATGAGCGTCACTTTTCCTTGGAGCTTCATATCTTCGCCTCCCCGTCTCATAGGCCCAAATAGGCCTTCCTCACGTAGTCGTTCTCCAGAAGGTCCTTCGCTTCTCCGTGCAAGGTTACCCGCCCGTTCTCCAGAACGTACGCGCGGCTGGCCATCTCCAGGGCCTGTCTCACGTTCTGCTCCACGAGCAGCACCGTGACGCCCTGCCCGGGGAGCGACTTTATCACCCTGAATATCTCGAGCACCGTTTTTGGCGCGAGCCCGTAGGAAGGCTCGTCAAACATGCAGAGGGTGGGCCTCGACATCAATCCCCTGCCTATGGCGAGCATCTGCTTTTCACCGCCGCTCAAGGTGCGCACGATCTGGCTTGCCCGCTCCCTGAGCCTCGGGAATATCCGATATACCTCTTCCAGGGTTGCCTGCTTCTGTTTCCAGCTCCGCAGCGGATAGGCCCCCATTTCCAGATTTTCGCGGACTATCATGTCGCCGAAAAGCCTCCCCCCTTGGGGGACGTGAGAAATGCCCGCCTCCACGACGTGGGTGGCCGGTTTTCCATTTATGCGCTTTCCGAGAAATTCTATGCTGCCCGATGCAGGGGGCACGACGCCCGATATCGTGTTGAGCAGGGTCGTCTTGCCCGCGCCGTTCGCGCCGATGAGGGCGACGATCTCTCCCTCGCCGACCTCGACGCTCACATCCCAGAGCGCCTGTATCTTCCCGTAGACCGTGCTTATGTTTCTGGCCGCCAGCATGAAGCTCACTCTCCCAGATAGACTTCGATCACGGTCTTGTCCCTGGCAATCTCCTCCGGTTTGCCTTCAGCAAGCTTTTGCCCGTAATGGAGTACGATTACCCTGCTGCAGATGCTCATTATAGCTTTCATTACATGCTCGATCATGACTATCGTAATCCCCCGGCCGGAGATCCTGCGCACCAGATGCATGGCCTCCGCCACCTCGGTGGGATTGAGACCGGCCATGACCTCGTCGAGTAAAAGGAGGTCCGGACGGGTTGCGAGGGCCCTGGCGATCTCGAGCCTTTTCTGGTTGGCCAGCCTGAGGTCCATGGCCCGCAGGTCGCCCATACCCGCCAGCCCAACGAGCTCCAGAAGGTCCGAGGGGCCTACCATGTCGAAGCGGGCGGCCTTCTGTTTCGTTGCGCCGAACAACGAACCCACCAGCACGTTATGGAAGACCGACATGTTGGAGAAAAGCTGGACGGACTGGAAGGTGCGCGCGATGCCGGCCCGGCAGATCCGGTAGGGCTTCATGCCGGCGATATTGGTCTCCTTGAACCTGATTGTCCCCGCATCGGGTTTTATAGCTCCGGAAATAAGGTTGAAGAGGGTTGTCTTGCCCGCTCCGTTAGGGCCTATGAGGCCCACGATCTCGCCTTGATCCACGTGGAAAGCCACGTCGGACGTGGCCGCCAGACCTCCGAAATACTTCCTTAGACCCGCCACGTCGAGTATTCTCATGTTTTCCCCGGCACCCGTTCCCTCTTGCGGGCCGTACCAAGCTTCCGGATCACCCCTTCGATGCCGTGGGGCATGAACAGGATAACGAGCAGCATGGCGCCGCCGAAGAGGAGCATATAATAATAGGGGAACTTGGTTGTCAACACCTCTTCCAGGACGGCGAATATGGCGGAGCCGATGATCGGGCTGTACAGTTGTCCCATGCCGCCGAATATGGCCATCAGGAGAGGCATGAAGGAAAGGCGGATGTCGAAGGCGGTGGGCGGGTCGATGTAGGTCCACCTCATGGTCATGACGGCGCCGACCGCTCCCATGAAGAAGGCGCCGATCGCGAAAGCGGCGACTTTTACCAGCGTCACGTTTACGCCGGCGTGGGCAGCCGCTTCCTCCGATTCCCCTATACTCCTCAAGGCCAACCCGAACCTCGACCGCCGGATCAGGTAGGATACGAGCACGACAAGGCAGAAGATGACCAGTATTGTGTAATAGATGGTATCCGACTCCAGGGAAGCGACGACCCTGCCCAGGGTGCCCGTGATGTTGACCTCGTACCAGTGGACGAAATTGTTGATGAGCTGGACAAGGGCGAAGGTGAACATAGTGAAATACATGCCCCGGAGCCTCAGCGTGATCGCGCCCACGAGAAAGGCGAGGCAGAAGCTGATGCAGCCGCCGATGAGGATCATCAAAGGCAGAGGCAGGTCTTCGCTCAATACGGCCGCCGTATAGACGCCGATCCCGAAAAACGCCGAAGTGGCGAGGGAGATGTAGCCGGTGGGTCCTGAAAAGATCACCCAGCTCAGGGTGACGATGACGTACATAAGTATGTTCGTGGTAAATATCACGCCGTAGGAGGACGCCCACTGCGGCAGAGCAACCAGAAGCAGCGCGGCCGCGACGAGCCCGGCGGCGAAGGAGACGTTCTTTGTTGCGTGCTTCATGACCCGTCTTCCTATTTCGCTAATATCCCCGTAGGTCTTATGAGGAGCAGGAGGAGGAAAATGAAGTAGTAGGCCACCATTGAAAGACCGGGCTGAATATAGCTGACTATCGTTCCCACCAGACCCAGGATGAAGCCGCCTATGAAGCTGCCTTTTATATTGCCTAATCCCCCCAGCACTACCACGATCATGGCAATGAGCGTATATTCCATGCCCATGAAAGGCGTCACCATCACCGATGTCATGCTTACGAGCAGTCCACTCAAGCCGGCCATCATGGTGCCGAAGCCGAAGCAGAGGGCAAGCACCTCGTTAATGCTCACCCCCATCAGCTCGGCAGCGCCCGGGTCCTGGGCCGCTGCCCTTATCGCTTTCCCCATCCGGGTCCGGCCCAGAAAGAGATAGAAAATGATGCTGATGAGCACGGAAACGATGAGGGTCACGATGCGGTTCGCCGAAAAGACAGTGCCGAGGAAACTGACGGGATACGCCAGGTATGAATACGCTCGGACCGGGGACCCCCAGACGAGCAGGGCCACGTTCTGGATAATGAAGAGGAGGCCGAAGGAGGCGAGCATCGAGTTTCCTTCGAAAACCGCGGGCGATTCCGAGCAGATCCTCAATCGTTTGAAGAGGGTCCGGTGAATGAGGAAGCCGATGGCAAAAAAAACGGGCGCGCAAATAACGAGCGAGAGGACCGGATTTATTCCCGCCATCGTAAAGAGAGACCAGGCGGCAAAGGCGCCCAGCATAAGAAATTCGCCGTGCGACACGTTCAGGACCCGGGCAACGCCGTACTGGAGGCTGAAGCCGACGGCTATGAGTGCGTAAATGCCGCCCATGAGGAGGCTCCCGACGATTATGTCCACGAATTTCACAAACACACTGCCGTCTCCTCCGTGCTCCCTAAGCCCCCTTCGTCAAGCGGGCGAAAATGTCGGCCTTTCTTGCTGCTTTTGATGCGGTACGCTTGCGGGCTGCCCTAAAGGGCTTCCGGGCAGCCCGCCTGTCTCCGTGCAGAATCTGTGTTACTTCGTTTTCTGTGGCCATTCCGGCTTCGGATATATAGGCGCCGCCGTCCGCTTCTTACCCGGATCTAAGATCTCGAACACGCCGTTCTGCCACTGGCCTATCTCGCCGGGGTGGTTCGTGTTGACGCCTTTCTTGAAGCTCATCGGGCCCATGGCCGTATTGAATGTCTTCGTGGCCATTACGTCCCTTATCTTGGTCTGGTTCAGGGTGCCTGCGGCCTCGATCGCCTCCTGGAGGAACTGGAGGGAAGAGTAATAGAACAGGGTGCCCCAATACTCGGGCTCTGCTTTCCATCTCTTCACGAAGGCGTCACGGAACTCCTTTGCCGCGGGCGATGTCTTGGCGTTCCATGCGCCCGCCCCCATGACCCCCTCGACGCCCCTGGCGCTGAAGGCATCCCGGTACTGCGACAGGCACGGCCCGACGGTCATGTAGAAAGCCTTCGGGTTGAAGCCCACTTCCATGGCCTGTCCGGTGACCATGAAGGCCTCGTCAGGATAGAGAAAGGCCAGGAAGGCATCCACGTTGGCGGCTTTAGCGTCCTTGAGCAGAGGGGTAAGGTCCTTTGTGCCGTGAGGGAAGCTTTTCGACATGGTGACCTGTATGTTCTTCTTCTTCAGGGCGGGGAGGATGGCGTCCCTGTACTCGATGCCGTGAAGGTCCTGGATATAGATAATGGCGACCTTCTTCGCCCCCACCTCCGAGAGCACTTCCGCGAGTGGCGGCATCTGGCTGCCCCCGGTGTTCAAAACGGAAAAGACGTAGGGCAACTTGGGTAGCTCCTTACTGAGCTTGTCGGCGCTGCCGGAGGCGCCGAGGAGGACATACTTGTACTTGTTCGCGATGGGCGCGGCCGCATAGAGCATCGCCGTGCTCCAGGGGGCGAATATCATGTCCACCTTGTCTTCCAATATCACCTTTTCGAGCAGCTTGGTCATGTTGCCTACATCGCTCTTATCGTCATATTTGATGACCTCGAGGGGCAACTTCTTGCCGTACTCCTTGATGTAGATGCCGCCCTTCGCGTTGACCTCCTCCACCCACATCTCGTACACGTTTCCCATGGTCACGGGCACGCCGCTCGCGTAAGGACCCGAGAGAGAAATCACCCACCCCACGCGGATCTTGTCCTTTGCCGGCGGCGCCGCGTGAGAGACGCCGGCAAGCAGTATGGCCATCGATACTACCGCGCACACTAAAATCGCCATCGACATCCTTTTCATTATCCTGCCTCCTTTCGTTCTATTGTGGGGCTCTTCGTTGCCCGCCCCCGCCGGCTTTATGCCGGTCGGCCCTTTCTTGTCACAGGGAGAGACGCGTTCCCCTCCTCTTCCCGCTACCCCTCGTTCTCTCAGAACCGCAACACCGCCTTCAACGTCTTCCCTTTCTCCGAGTCCTCAGCCGCCTGGTTGATCTCTTCGAACGGATAGAAGCTGATCATGCGGTCGAAGGGGAAGCGTCTCTGCTTGTAAAGGTCGATCAGTTGGGGAATGAATATGTCCGGGTTCGAATCACCCTCCACGATGCCCCGGATCGCCCGTCCGTTCAGGATGTTCTGCATATCCAGGCTTGCCTCGACACCCATGGGCGCGACCCCGATGAGCCCGCAGAGGCCCCCGATGGCGAGGGCATCGACGGACTGCCGGAACACCTGCGGGATGCCCGCGCATTCGAGGGAATAGTCGACGCCGCCTCCGGTGATCTCCCGGATTTCCTTAACCGGGTCGGCGGAGGCGGCATCGACGGTGTGGGTAGCGCCGAATTCCCGCGCCTTTTTCAGGCGCTCGGCCACGACGTCCACGGCGATAATAGCGGCACAGCCGCAGAGATAGGCAGCCATTACCGCGCTCAGGCCCACCGAGCCCACGCCGAACACAGCGATGGAAGAGCCCGCGTGGGGGTGGAGCGTGTTCATCACGCCTCCCGCCCCTGTCTGGACGCCGCAACCCAGGGGGCCGAGGATCTCCAGGGGGACGTCGTCGCGGACCCTGATCACGTTGCGCTCGGACGCAAGGACGTGCGAAGCGAAAGAAGACTGGTTGAAGAAAGAACCGTGGATCGGTACGCCACCCTTTTTCATGGTCGTCGATCCGTCGCTTCTGGCGCCGGCAAAATTGGATGGCAGAAAATTTACGCACAGGCTGGGCATGCCTTTCATGCAGGAGGGGCACTCGCCGCAAGAAAGGTAGCTCATCACCACATGATCGCCCGGTTTCACTTTGGTCACGCGAGAGCCGACCTTTTCGACGACCCCCGATCCTTCGTGGCCGAAAACGCCGGGCAAAGGGATGGGCAGATACTGGTCTCTGGCTACGAGGTCCGTGTGGCAGACCCCGCAAGCCGTCATCCGCACCGTCACCTCGTCGGCCCTCGGCTCGTCCAGCTCCACTTCCTCGATCCTGAAAGGACCTCCCTTCTCTCGTACCACGGCCGCTCTGATCTTCATGGGGACCCTCCTAAAACCTGTTGACCGAGTCTATTTCCGCCTCGGGCACATCGAAGGTATGGCCGCCCGGCAAAAGGGGCTCCTCGGAGAAGAACGCGGGCAAACGGTCGTCTTTTTCTGTGAAGCCGGCCGCCCGGTTGAACTCCGTCTCGGTCTTAAGCACCGCGCTGCCCATATCGTTCAGGTAATTCTCACCCACGGGCTTCCCCGTTACCGCTCTGACGGCATCGACCAGAAGAGGCAGCGACCCCGTCTCGAGGGTCGCCAGCCCCGCCATCATGCACAGGCCGAGGGTGTCGACGGCCGCCATGTAGGTCTGCATGAACCGTGAAACGTCTGCCTGGCCGGTCGGCGCAACGGGGCTGTAATCGGGCTGTCCCGGGTTGGGCAGGACGATTCCCGCTGTATGGTCGGCGCCCATGGGCGAGGTGGCGAAGGTGACGCCCAAGCCCTTCAGGCCCCTCGGGTCATAGGCCGACAGGCACTGTCCTTTCACGTGGGGCACCCTTCTGGCCCCGAGGCGCTCGCCGGTGGCTCTGCATCCGTTGCCTATGAGCGTCGACAGATCCGTTCCCTCCTTGATCTCCATAAGGAGGCTCGCCGCCCCTGCGCCGTCACCCCAGGCAAGCATTCCCGCTTCCATGGCAAGCCCGATGGCCCCTCCGACGTCCATCGTATCGAGGCCGAAGTCATTGCAAATCCGATTGATGCGGGCTATCGCGTCAAGGTCTTCGATCATGCAGTTCGATCCCGTAAGCCCGATGGTCTCGTACTCGAGCCCTGAAACGATGGTCTCTCCCTTTTCGTCGGTGTAGACGTTGGAGCAACTGATGATGCAGCCGTCCATGCAGCGATGGGCGCTCCGTCCGTTTGGTCTTTTCTTGATGATCTCCGCCATGTATTCGCCGCAGATCTTTTCAGCGCCCTGAAACTGCCCGGTCGAGTAGTTCCTTGTGGGCAGGCTGCAAAGGCTGTTCACCATCATGACGAGCCCCGGTGTGCCGAGCTCCCTGAACAGACCGACAACGGGATTGGAAAGGATGGCCTTCGAGAGGTGCCCGACCGTTTCCTTCAGCCCGGCCTCGTCCGCCACCTCCACACCGCCGCTTCCCGTGTCGTCGATGAGGACGGCCTTCAGGTTTTTCGAGCCCATAACGGCCCCCAATCCTCCCCTCGCCGCCGCTCTCAGGTGAAAATCGGGTGATGTTACCATTACAGAGGCGGCCTTCAGTTTCCGCTCACCCGCCGGGCCGATGGAAATGACGGAGATCTTGTCGCCGTGCCGCCTTCGCATGTTTTCCGCCATTTCATAGTTGCCGGCCCCGCTTTCAGCAGAGGCGGGCACGAAGTGGACCCCGTTTCTGTCGATCTTGACAATGGTCAGCCCCTTTGCCGCTCCCTCGATCACGATCGCCCGGAAGCCGAGCCTCGCTATCTTCTGCGCTGCCGCGCCGCCGGCGTTGGCTTCCTTGATGCCGCCCGTAAGAGGGCTCTTCGCACCGACGGAAAGCCTTCCGCTGTTGGGTACGCTTGTTCCCCCGAGAATGCCCGGGGCGAAGACCAGCTTGTTCAGCGGCCCGAGGGGGTCCGTTGTCGCGGGCACTTCGTTTGATACGACCCGGGAGGTGAGACCCCTCCCTCCCAGCGACCGGTACGCGGCAGGCGTCTCTTCTACCGACGCCCTCTCCCGAGCCATATCGAGGCGCAATATCTTTTCCATGATCGTCACCTTCCTGCCTGTCGGCTCTTGCATAGCGGACCATTTGTCGGGCGCCCGCCATTTTGCTATTCTACATACGACCAAGGAAAAATAACACAAAAATATTTGTGCTTCGCCGGCGCTTGTGGAATGGTCCCGTTTGACACATCCCGTTTTCAAGATGATACTTAAAGAGGGAATAGTGCGCGCCTTGAGGCGCGTATCCACGGGAGGCGCGAAGAATGGCAGAAGAAGAGAAAAAGGACCCAATCTCCTTCCTGAAAGAGGACGAGATCAAGAATATCAATATGCTCAATTTCATGGAGGGCTATCCCGTCCGAAGCATCGAACGAATAGGAGACTCGGTGCTGATGAGGGGAGAGAGCGACTGCGTGTGGGTTTACATCAGCAGCCCCGACGAACGGGACCTTGAGGGCATCCTGGGACGGCTCACGGAAAACGATAGGACATTCGCCGCCATCGAGGAGTGGATGCTTCCGGCTCTAACGGGAGGCAGAAAGCTGTCGTGGGAGCTTGCGATGACCAGGCTCGTGCTTCCCAAAGACGTCGCCTTCTCCAAGAAACCCTCACACCATATCGTTCCGCTGTCACCCCAAGACGCGGATTACATATACGAACATTCGATCTATCAGAACGTGACAAGGCCCGAGTTCGTTCGGGGGCGTATACAAGGCGGGCCGAGCGGCGGCGTTTACGAGTCTGGAAAGCTTGCCGCATGGCTCATGACCCAGGACGACGGCTCTATCGGCCTACTCCATGTGCTCGAACAACACAGAAAAAAGGGCTACGCCTATGACTTGACCGTTTATCTCGTCGAGAGGATCCGCGCGGCAGGGCGCATTCCCTTCGTCCACATCGAGGAGACGAACACGAAGTCTATGGCGCTCGCTTTGAAGCTGGGCTTTCGCAAAGATCGAAGGCTTCGCTGGTTCAAGATCGAGCCGGAAGGCGCCCAGGCCGGCTCGGGGGACTACTGTTAGGTACCCGCGACCCCCCCCTTGCAACCACGCTGAAAAACGGATATATTGCGGGAATGAGGAGAGTTGTTTTTCCCTGCCTCGCATTTTGCCTCGCTTTTTTGCTTCTCAATCTTTCCTGCGGAATTAATGGGCATTGTGAAGGCCCGAGCCGCCCGACCCCGCTGCCCGATGATTTGAAGATCGAACCGCCGGGACCGGGCGTGACCCAGCCCCTTGCGAGCCTGTCAGGTACATGGCAGGGCGAGCTCGAATTATGCTGAGGCACCCGTCAGGCAACTACGGTCGTAGTTGAAAAATTAGGCAGCGGCGCGGTCGAGGCAATCTATTCCTGGGGGCCGGTCTTGAAAGAAAAACCGGGCTGGCAGAAGATCCTGGGCATCATGGAGGGTAAGAGAATTGTCTTCAGGCTCGGCACGCCGTCCGACCCGGTTGTCATATTCCTTTACTCGCCCAGGGGTCAAACCGTATTGGTACAGCGCCTTGAGAAGGGAAGATACCGCCGCGGGTGGCTCTACAAGGTTAAATGAGGGTTCGAGACGAAAGATATAAATGGCTGGTACTCCTCACAATCTCCGTGGGCAACCTCATCGCGGCCCTCGACATCAGCGTTCTCTTTGTCAGTCTACCAGGTCTGGCGGCCGCCCTTAAGACGGACCCGGCAGCCATCGGCTGGGTCAACGTCGTCTACCTCATCACCAGCCAGAGCCTGATGTTCAGCCTCGCGAGAGTGGGCGATGCCAAAGGCCGAAAAATGGTGTACACCTTGGGCCTTGCCGTCTATACCCTGGGCCTTATTCTCTGTTCCCTTTCCCAGAACACCCTTCATTTGATAATATTCCGGGCGGTCCAGGGGGCGGGGGCAGCGGGCATGATATCCCTGAGCACGGCGATCGCGGTAGCGGTTTTTCCCGAAAACGAGCGGGGCAAGGCAATGGGGATACTCGCGAGCGCAGGCGCTATCGGCCTGATAGCCGGACCCATAATGGGGGGCGCGGTACTCGACATGCTAGGCTGGAGGGCCATCTTTCTGTCGAGAGTGCCCATCGCCCTTGCGGCCATGCTCATGACTGTGCTTTTCGTGAAAGAACAGAAGGACCGGGCCGGCGCCTTCCACTTCGATTTCGGCGGAGCAATTAGTCTGTTCTGCTGTCTCACAACGGCTTTGCTTTTTCTCAACCTTGTCGGACAATGGAGGCCTTTCTCGCCTCTCACCTTCGTGCTTTTGGCCTGTGCGGTGGCGATGCTTGCCATATTCCTGCGCTTCGAGAGTAAGGCCGATCAGCCGGTCATCGAGCTTGCCTTCTTTAGAAACCCCGTGCTGGCGGGCGCCGCTGTCACCGGCGCCCTTCATGCCGCAGTCATGACCGGCTCGGCCTTCCTGCTGCCCTTTTATCTGACCGAGGCATTGGGCTACTCTGCATCGGCGGTCGGTCTCTTTTTCGCCATGCTTCCCGTTCCCTTTCTCCTGCTCTCTCCCATCAGCGGAAAGGTATCGGACAGAATGGGTCCAAAACCCTTATCGGCGCTAGGCATGGTCCTTTCCTGCGTGGCCCTTTTTTCTCTTGGCCGCCTGGGCAGCGAACCGACCGCCGTCGCCATTGCATCCTGCGTCTGTCTGATAGGAGCAAGCTACGGGTTTTTGATCGCTCCGAACAACAGCACTATTATGGGCGCCGTCCCGCCGGACAGGTTCGGGACGGCATCGGGCATAATAGCGGCAACCAGGCAGATAGGCTCGTCAACCGGCATCGCCCTTATGGGGGGCCTTTTTGCGAGCCGGTTCGCATTTTACGCGAACTGTACGTGGTGTGCCGCTGCCCACACGACAAAGAAAACTGCAATGGTGAGTGCCTTCCAGGACATAATCACCCTCGCGGCCATCCTCGGCACTCTCGGTATTATTACCTCATTTATCGGGAAAAAAAGACCCCGCCGACTATAGGCGCGGCGCATGAGTATTCCCTCCGCCCCAACGCTTCTCCCCGACCCTGCCTCTTTTCAGTCTCTTCCCTTTTCTCTTCTTAGTCTCTTGCTACTTCCACCTACCGCCCTCTCTGCCAGTTTCTTTTCTTTTGAGTCTTTCATCTCATCCCGGTAAGGCCCTTCCGGAGTATTCCATTTGCGCCATTAATCTAGACTCTCCCAGGGAAGGAATCTTACAAGAGGATTCCATATAGGCTTGGTGCTCCACTAGAGCGACCCGCATCGAAAAGGGTAGAACTAAACGCGCCCGTTATCGGTAAGCCGCTTCCGCTTTTCGCTCCCGGCGGCTCCTGACCTCTATCGATCCTAGCTTTACCTCACTTAATGGAGAGGAATCGAAACGGGCGCGTTCTTAACGTTCTACCCTTCAGCTTGTTTTAGCGGGGTGCCCGTGTCATACCACCTGGCGACGGGAACGAGACCATCTTCACGGGCCGCAACGCGCTTATGGAATACTCACGGAAGGTCCTTCCCTCTAGCCCTTAAAGATACCTCTAGATCTCTTACTTGTCTGGTTATTCTTTACCCCGGACGGGAGGACCTTTTCTTACGCGACCATCGCGGGAGGACTTGGCACCCGATTGGTGCGGAAGGAGCGGTGCACTTCCATAGACAACAAAACAATAGTGAGAAGTGCACAAATCCGGCTGTCTGAGCGACGCAGCCTTGTGACGAGGCAGACGCAAGTCCTTTTAAATAGCTCCAGGGACCACGAATCAAACGAGATACCCACATATGTTGCGAGTTCCGGATTTGAGTGGAAGGAGCACCAATTACGGGTAAGTCCGGGAGCGCCGGGTCAGCGGAAGAATAAGGTGCGAGCGGCCGGGGGGGTCTAGGGGCGGGGTCTTTAAGAGAAATAGAGAGAAAGGGGAGCGGCCGGGGGGGATTTGCACGAGTTCGTACCAGGTACCATTCGTACGAGGTACCATTGGAAAACAGGAGAATAGGGTGCGAGCGGCCGGGGGGGATTTACGGGGAAGGGCCTCGCATCCTTCGCCGAGAGGAGGGCTCGCCGGCATGAGCGACGGGTTATTTTACACGTGCGGAGATTCACGGGTCCGGTGCTGGCCGAAGGTTTAAGGCGCCGATGCGAGCTTTTCCGGAGACCGGCCGCCCCCGATCGTCCGATTTCTTTACAACCTCGCAAGATCAACGGCGCGAGAGTCCCCTTAAATATCGGTATGTTACGCAATGGCACGCCTGTTGCTTGCTTTCCCGGATGGCGGCGGAGAGGACCGCCCCGCCCAAGCGCGCAAGCGTAAGGGTCGGTCAGGCACGGGATGGAGACGGGGTGCGGGCCCGAAATAAAACCATAGGAGAGGGGATATGAAAAGGAGACTGATTATACTGGCAGCCCTGTTACTGATCTTTGCAGCCTTTCCTCCGGAAGGGCCGGCGGGGGAAAACGACTTCGTCGTCTCCTTCGGGACGGGCGGCATGGCAACTTACAAGGTGGTGGACAATACATGCTTTGTATACACCCTGAGCTATCCCAAAGACGAGAAGCAGATCTCGGAGTTGATGAATAACGTGCTCACCGACAGTATCGGCAAGGCCCGCAAGCAGTTCTCGAAGCAGAACGACGGGCTTGTCAATGTGAAGTTGGCATGGCAGATACTGGGGAAGGAAAAGATCGTCTACCAGGTATGCGGTGACGTTGTAAAAAAAACAGCCAAATAACCGAAAAGGCAGGCCCTTCGCGCCTGCACCTCACGTTGCGGGTGTAAAGACCTTGGCGCCTCTGAAGTCCGGCGCCCCAAGTCTTTACACCCGAGCCTTTTTCATAAAGCGGCAAAAAGAGCCGATTCTTCGTTTTTAACCCTTCGAGCCCTTTACAGGTGTCCTGTTTTTTTTACAATTCCTACGCACCCTCGCAAAGCAAACTCCTGCAATATTAAGCAGTTATCTTTGGCACGCCCCTTGCTCGTACGGTGAGGAACGTAAAGTCAGGAGGGGCCCATATGAGGACCGTTTCCAGCCTCCGCGTGCCGCTTTGTCTGCTCATGGGCATTCTCTTCTTTCTCGCCCCGGCGGCACTCCCGGCGGAAACGTCTCACCGCTGCGACGAAGAGAAGCAGGCCGGCAAGGGGTCTTCTCACCTCCTCACTCCGAAAGAGATGGAAGCGGTTTTTGCCGCGGGACTGGGTTCGAACGCGGCGGATTTTCTTATTTACGTCGGGGATAATCCCGGAAGGGTAATCCTCTGGGATGAAGGGCCGGCAAGTGGGGTACGATCCATCTCGAACACGTTAGGCATCAGAAATTAAAACAAAAAACGGGGAGGTGATGCGAGGGGCAGCAACGGGGGATAGGGTGTCTTGATCGAGGTCCAACCAAAACTAACGAGAGGAGGAAGTTATGAAACGGCATGTGCTGCGGTTCGTACTTGCCGGAGTCCTTGTTGCCGCGCCGTTCGCGCCGGCATTCGCAGGCGTGAGCGTTATGACCGACGAAGACCTCGGGGCGGTGAGCGCCAGGGGCTTCGAGGCGGTAGCGGGTATTTCCGGCGACCAGAACAATTTCAACTCGGTACAGCTCGGAGGGTCGGCCCAGTCGGGGACATCCGGCTTGGCCCTGTACAACGTGCTATTCTCCAACGTCAACGTGAGCCAGAACGTGACTTCCCTTTCAGGGGTATGGGACGTCCATGCATCTGTCGGCGGCTACCAGGACGCCGAGAACAGCGCCGGGGGGACAGATTTCACGGCGTGGAACGGTAGTTCCGTGCAAGGCCAGAGCAACAACGTGACCTCCCTGCAGCTCGGTGGGTCGGGCCAGGCCGGAGCCTCGGCCCTTGCGGTGCTGAACGTCAGCTACGGGGCGCCCAATATCTCCCAGAACCTGACCAACATGGACAAAGCCTATGACACCGACCTTTACGCAAAAAGCACCCAGCAGGGGAATTACTCGGGCTCATCCGAACAGTATCTGACGAACTGGAAACGGGTCAAGGACCAGAGCAACAACAATGGGTCTGTTCAGCTGGGCGACAACGCCCAGAAGGGCATCTCGGGCCTGGCGGTGTTGAACACGGTTGTTTCCGCGGCCAACATCGGCCAGAATCTGGCCTCTCTCAAGGATACCGATGATATCCATATCTCCCAGGTCAACTGCCAGAAAGCTTATAATGACGGGTTCGACGAGCAGATTATCAAGAATTACGGCAAAGTCGCAACCCAGACCAATAATAACGGCTCCGTGCAGGCAGGCGGGAACGCCCAGGAAGGGATAAAGGCGTTAGTCGCCGCCAACGTCGCCGTATCCGCGGTGAATATCGGGCAGAACATGTTATTTGCCGCTGACAGCGACGACCTCTCAGCCAAGCAAAAGAACGATCAGTATGCCGCAAACTATGTCGAGACGTCACAGAAAATAAAGAACAAGGAAGACGTCTCCCATCAGTACAACAACAACAGCTCGGTCCAGTTGGGCGGCTTGGCGCAGTCTTCGGCCGGGACGACAGTCCTGGCGAACGTGGCCAATTCCGCAGTCAACATCGGCCAGAATTTGCTCGGCGACGCAGACCCGGCGGGCAAAGGGAGCTACTACTCCCAGAAGAACTACCAGGGGGCCTTCGGCGGAGAGCTGCTCGTCGGCATCACCTCTCTCGACGACGAGCTGGTAGGCAACGAGCAGAAAGTGAAGAACAAGGATGAGGTGAGGTACCAGAGCAACAACAACGGCTCGGTGCAGGCAGGCGACGATGCACAAAAGGGCGCCAAATCCGCCGCCATCGTCAATGCGACCCTTTCGGCCCTCAATATCGGCCAGAACATCGCCGACATAAAGGGTTGGCAGGAACTTACTAAGCTTTACCAGAAAAACGGGCAGGAGGCGGAGAACTTCTTCTACGTTTCCCAGACCGTGAAGAACAAGGAAGACGTGGACCATCAGAACAACAATGCCTCCTCGGTCCAACTGGCGGACAACGCCCAGCAGGGCGCCAACGCTTTGGTCCTTGCGAACGTCGCGGGCTCGGCCGTCAACGTCGGCCAGAATATCGCGAACATGGAAGGCCATGATGCGCGGCTGTCCCAGAAGAATTACCAGTACGCCGAGTCTTTCGGCGACTCGGAGCAGTACGTGACGAATAAGGATGAGGTCAAGTACCAGAACAACAACGACAGCTCGGTCCAGATCCTGGGCGCCCAGGGCTCTGCGAGGGGCATGTCTCTGGTCAACGCCGCCTTCTCCGCCGTCAACGTAGGTCAGAACCTGGCTGACGTCTCTGCGAAGGGCGACGCAAGCCTGAAGCAGAAGAACGAGCAGCAGGCCGGGACGGGCGCCGTAGCCCCCTACGGTCTTGACGTGGAGAGCTATGACAGGGTCAGGTACCAGAACAACAACGCCGAGTCGGTCCAGCTCATGGACGGCCAGAACGGCGCCAGCGGCGTCTCGATCCTGAACGCTGCCGATACCCTCGTCAACGTGGGACAGAACGTGGCCAGCGTCAGCGCAACGAAAGAGGCGGAAGTCAAGCAGGTGAACGAGCAGTTTGCCCAGGCGGCCGTAATGGTGCTCGGTTATGTAGCAGCGAAGGGCTCGGCTGATTCGAATACCAACTACGACTCGGTCTGGGGTTACGACTCCCAGAACAGAGCAGCCGCGGTCAGCCTTGCCAACCTGGCAGGCTCCGCCGCCAACATCGGCCAGAATCTTCTGACGGTCGAGGCGAAGGAAGCTGAGTTCGTGCAGCTCAACGCCCAGGGGGCTAAACTGGGCGGCCAGGAGGAAGACGTAAGCGGCACGGGTCTGATAGTCGCATACAAGGACGTCAAGAACCAGACGAACAGTAACGGCTCCGTCTATCTCGACGGATCGCAGAATTGGGCCTCCGGCCTCTCGATCCTCAATGCCGCCCTTTCCGGGGTCAACGCCGGCCAGAACATAGCTAAGGTCAACGCTTGCTGCGACGCGCAGTTCGCCCAGATAAACCTCCAGGAAGCGGAAGCGTACGCCGCCGGTGACATGACCGTGACGAACGAGGACGTGAAGGGGCAGACGAACAACAACGGCTCGGTCCAGCTCACGGGCACCGGCTCGCAGAATGGTGTTAGGGCCCTTTCGCTTGCCAACATCGCCGGCTCAGGGGCCAACATAGGCCAGAACATAGCGAACGTGGATGCCTACGAGGCGGCATTCCTGCAGGTCAACGCCCAGAAAGCTAAGGTGGATAGCTTGTTTGCCCAGGACGTGACGAACGGTGCAGCTCCCGATGACGACCCGCCGGTCATAGGCGGCAAAGTGAATGGGCAGGTGAACAACAACGGGTCGGTCCTGGTCGACGGGTCCCAGAATAACGTAAGGGCCGTCTCGCTGGCAAATATCGCCGGCTCTGCAGTAAACATCGGCCAGAACATAGCGAATGTGGATGCCTATGGTGCGCTGTTCGCCCAGGTTAACCTCCAGAAGGCGGAAGCCGACACCACGTCGCTCCAGGATGTCGAGAGCGGCGACGCGAAGCACCAGACGAACAACAACGGCTCGGTCCAGCTCGTCAACTCACAAAATAGCGCAAAGGCTCTCTCCATTGCCAACATCGCCGGCTCTGCCGCCAACATCGGGCAGAACATAGCGAAAGTGGATGCATCTTATGGGGCATCGGTTATACAGGCGAACAAGCAGTGCGCCGAAGCCGATGCGGAAGCCGACCAGAATGTTACGGCCGGCAAGGCGAGCTACCTGACGAACAACAACGGGTCCCTGGACCTTACAGGCTCCCAGAACGGTCTTTCCAGCCTCTCCGTCTTGAATGCGGCCCTGTCGGCGGTAAACGTGGGCCAGAATATCGCCTATATAACCGGCAAGGACGTCTACGTGAACCAGGTGAACTGCCAGGAGGCGTATGCGGACAGCTACGCGGGCCAGAACGTCTTTCCCGCCGGCTCGAAGGGGTCGCAGAGCAACAACTCCTCGATCGTGCTTGATGGCGCCCAGATGAACACGCGTGCCCTTTCCATAGCGAACGTTGTGGGCTCGGCCGTCAATATCGGCCAGAACATAGCCTGCATAACGGGCGCGAAGGGCGCGGGCATCTATCAGATGAACTTCCAGCTGGCGGGGCGGTAGGCATAGGGGGGTGGATTGAGGGGGCAATCCGCCCCTCAATCCTTTTGACTCAAAGTATTTCTATAAAGGAGGAGACAATGGGCAAGGCTAGATATCTGGTCCTTTGTATCGCGCTCGTACTGCTTGTCTCAGCCGGCCCGAGCTTTGCGAAAGGCCTTCAGGCAGCCAGCGACGGCGAGCTTGACGGGATCAGCGCGAGGGGTCTCGATTTGCTCTTCGACGCCAACTCATTCATGAACGGCGGCTTCAACGGAAGGTCGTACGACGGCGTGAGCCCCGCCAACCTTACCTTCCAGGGCATTAACAACCTGACCCTGAGGAACTCCATCATGCTCTCCGGACAGGCGCAGCAGAACGGCCTTGGAATAGTCAACGCGGTCAATTCCTCCGTCAACATGCCGATCAACATAACGATCCTCATCAATTCCCAGGTGGGCGGAGGAATCAATTTTACCAACTTCCTGTCCGCTTTAAGACGCTGACGGGAGCGGCGGAGCGGGGACGGCCCCGCTCCGCCGGATCCAAAGTACCCAATCAGGCTTGGAATAGAAACGATAAGGGCCGCGGTCACTCGCGGCCCTTATGTTGTGCCCTTCCCGGATTTTCTGCTGCCGGGCCGGTCCTCTTTCCGTCAATCGAAGATCTTGCCCGGGTTCAGTATCCCTTTTGGATCGAAAGTCTTCTTGATGCCTCTCAGGAGGTCGATCTGCGTCTCGGTGTAGTCCATCTTCAGATAGCGCTTTCGAGTGAGGCCTATGCCGTGCTCCGCCGTGATCTTGCCGCCCATCGCAAGGGTCGCCTGGTAGAGCGCCTTGCTTGCCTTCGGCAGCGTCCGCGCCCATTCCTCTTTGTCCATCTCCTCTTTCTTGAAGTAGAGGACATGGACATTGCCGTCGCCGGCGTGGCCAACACAGAGCGGGTCGAGATTGTGTTCGCCGGCGATGGCCTCGGCTGCCTTCACCATGTCTGCAACGCAGCAGCGGGGCGCAACCACGTCCATCGTCTCGTAAATTACCCCCATGTTGTTGGCCGCCTCGAAAATGCAGCGCCTGGCCTCCCACAGCCTGTTCTGTGCGGTCGGCTCCTCGGCGACCAGCAGGTCCCACGCGCCGAAGCGCTGAAATATCTCTTCCACCACGTCCATCGAGTGCTGGAAGTCCTCCTTCCGATTCCCGTCCAGCTCGACCAGAAGATGGGCGACGGCGTTGTTGAAGACGACCTTCTTTTTAAGGTATCTCTCGGCAAGCCTGATGGCGGGGTTATCCATGAACTCTATGGCAGTCGGTACGATCTTCTCCTGGATGATCGCAGAGACGGCCTTTGCCGCGGAACCGAGGTCGTTGAAGGGCGCGAGGAGGTCCACCTTCATCTTCGGCTTGGGTATGAGCCGAAGGATGATCCGGGTGACAACAGCCAGCGTCCCTTCGGAGCCGACGAGGAGCTGGGCCAGATTATAGCCGGTTACGTCCTTCACCACCTTGCCGCCGATGTGCATTATTACCCCGTTCGGCAGGACCGCCTCCAAGCCGCAGACGTAATCCTTTGTGGTTCCGTAGCGGACGGCCCTGGGTCCGCCGGACCCTTCGGCAACGTTCCCGCCTATGCTGCAGCTGTCCTTGCTAGCCGGGTCGGGCGGGTAGAAGCATCCTTGCTCCTCGACTAAGCGATGGAGCTCGCCTGTGATAATGCCCGGCTCGGTGACCGCCATCAGATTGTCCTGGTCGATTTCGAGAAGCTGGTCCATCCGCTCGAGGGAAAGGACGATCCCTCCCTTGATCGGGACGGAACCGCCGCTCAGGGACGTCCCGAGGCCGCGGGGCGTGACGGGTATCCCGTGTTTGTTCGCCAGTTGCAGGACCCTGGAGACCTCGTCCGCGCTTCGCACCCTTACCGCAGCGTCCGGCCACGCCTGGACGCCGATGGTTTCATCCTTGCTGTATTTCTCGAGGACGTCCTCGGTCTTGAGGACGTGGCTCTCGCCGACGATATCCTCGAGCCTCCTTATCACGTCTTTCGGCAACCCTTTTGACATACCCTTTACTCCTTATTTTCCCCCCTTGCCCTTCCGCTTCTTGTCAAAGGCCTCGATCTCCGCCAGAACGGCCAGGATCGTCCTGGCATTGTCGTAAACCGGCGTATCGACCATCTTGCCTTTGTAAGAGACGGCCGCTGTGCCTTTCGCGAGACCCTCCTCCTCGAAGGTCTTGACGACGCCGTGCGCCCACTCCACATCTTCCGGCGAGGGTGCGTAAAGCCTGTTGGAGGGCTCGATCTGGCTCGGATGGATGAGCATCCTGCCCTCATAGCCCATCTGCCTGCCCTGGAGGACGCTTTTTTCGAAGCCTGCCGTGTCCTGAAAGGCCACGAAGGGGCAGTCGATGGCGATGCGGCCTGCAGCTCTCGCCGCTACGGCTATGTGGAAGCGCGCGTAAAGCTGCTCGTCGCCCTCGCTCGTGATCTTCACCCGCATGTCTTTGGTATAGTCGACGGCGCCGAAGATGAGAGAGTTGACACGGGGCGACGCCACGGCCGACGGGTAAGCATTGATAACGCCCTTGGCAGTCTCGCAGAGGAGCTGGATGGCAACCGTGCCGACGGGAATGTTGCGCCTCCTTTCCAGCTCTTCGAGCTTCCAGTCGAGGCGCTTTACGTCGTCCGGATGGCCGCACTTGGCTAGACAGACCCCGGAGAGCCCGGGATAAACGATGGCTTCGAGGTCGTCGTTCGTCATCAGTGTCTCCCAGTTATTGACGCGAACGTAAACGACCGAGCCGCCCGAGCCGGCGACCTTCAGGTTTTTCCGGATCAACTCCCGCGCCTTTTCCTTCTCAGCTGGGGGCACCGAGTCTTCGATGTCGAGGGTGACGATGTCTGCGGGTAATTCCGGCGCCTTTTTGATGAAATTCTCGTTGTTTCCCGGAACGTAGAACACGGATCTCATTACAGGCATAACAGTCCTCCTTAGTGGGTTTCGATTAACCGTTTGATAGTCGGCGCGAGCTCATCGGGTCGGTCTACTACAGTCACCCCTGCTTCCCTGAGTGATTCTACCTTGCTCTTCGCCGAGCCTTTGCCCCTTTCTATTATGCTGCTCGCATGAGAGAAGCGCATGCCCTCCGGCGCCCATGCCCCTGCGACGAAGATGACGAGGGGTTTCGTGAACTCTCTCCTGCGCACGCAGTCGGCCGCCTCTTCTTCGTGGGGGCCGCCTATCTCTCCAAAGACCGCAACCCCTTTCGTATCAGGGTCCTTTTCGAAGAGAGGCAGGATCTCGCCCATGGAAATGCCCGTCACAGGCTCCGTACCCACATGGATGACCGTTGTCATGCCGAGGCCCGCCCGGTTCAATGCCCAGGGGACCGTCGCGGACTGTCCCCCGCTTCGGGAAATGACGCCTACCGACCCGGGTATGAAGACTTTCCGGGCAAATTCGGGGTTGCCGCCGAGCCAGCCGGCTGCAGCTATGCCGGGGCTTATGATGCCTATGGACCCGGGGCCGAGGAGGCGCGCGCCTTTCGCCTTTGCGTAAGCCACCATCTCCATGATGTCATAAAGAGGGACGCGCTCGACGGGCATTACGACGAATCTGATCCCGGAATCGATCGCCTCGTGAACAGCCTCATTGAGGCCGGGGCCGGGCACGAAAGTGACGCTCGCATCGATGGGCCCCTTGGCTCTTACGGCCTCGGCGACGGTGTTGAATACGGGGATGCCCGAGACCTCCTCGCCTCCCCTGCCCGGGGTGACCCCTGCCACGACCTTTGTGCCGTATCCTTTCATAAAAGCGGCGCGGGCCGAGCCCTCTCTCCCTGTAATCCCTTGTACCAGAACCGTTGTTTCTTTGGTCAGAAGAATGGCCATTTGTTCACCGCCTTTTCTTTACGCTATTCCATGTTTCTTCCTGTACTCGTCCAGGCCGGGGATAGGCGCCTCTATGGTGATGGCGCTGTTGCCCCGGAACCAGCACTCGTATTCGCAGGCTAGGCACTCGGTTCCCCGGAGCTTCGCGAATTCCCCATCCCCTCCGAGGGCCGGCTTGCCGTCCTTGAGCACGAGGATGCCCCTGGCGAACTTCTTGCAGGCATCGACACAGACGTGGGTTTTGCACCCAAGGCATTTATCCTCATCGATCACGACCTTGATCGTCCTTTCGTCGAATTCCATCTATCCCTCCTTTATCCCCCGCTTTTTCCTGTAGTCCATGATCATGGCCTTGAGTCTCCCGGCGAGGAATTCCGTTTCGTAGACTTTGTCGCCCCCGTAGATCTCGATGGGCGAGACAAGGTCTTTTGTTCCTTCGCGGAGGATCTCGAGGGACTCGTCCTCCTTGTTACCGCAGAGAAGCAGGAGACAGGGGAAATCGGGCCTCTTGGGCAGCTCTTCCCTGAGGGCCTTCACCACTCCGTGGGCGTGGTGCCACTGCTCCTGGTTGGCGTACATGAAGCCTCCGAGGAAGTAAGCTTCGATCCCGGGCTGAGAGAAGATGACCTTTGCCGCCCGGTAGACCTTTGAGGCAGGGGGGTTACCGCTCGTGTCGGCATAGTCGGCGATCTTGAGACCCTGCCGCGTGATGGCGTCGACGCCGAGAATGGCGCCTCCCCCGCCGAGGCCGTGGTAGCCCACATATCCCGGCCCCTTGATATCCGCGACCATCTGGGCGATATAGGCGGTGCCTCGCAAGTCCCCTTCCTCGATCCGCCAAGCGATCTTGTCGAGCTCCGTTGGGGGGGTGGGCGCCTCGCGGGCCACCTCTATGCCGAACTGGGGGTGGCGGAACACGGAGGAATCGTCTATGGCCATGCGGCAGTCGGCGGCGATGATCTTACCATCCCTGGTGAGAACGAGGGGGTTGATCTCGGCGATCCTGCAATGGTAGTTCCTGAAGGTCTGGTAAAGGCCCATTATAGCCTGGCCGATGGCAGGCAGGAACTTTGTGGGCACCGAAAGCTGCACAGCGAGGTTGTAGGCATCGTAAAGATGGAAGCCCCGAAGGACGTCCACTTTCGTCTGGGCGATCTTCTCCGGAGGCACCGCCTCGATGTCCATCCCTCCCTCGGTGCTGAACATGACGACCGGGCACCGGGCGTCTTTAGAGGGGTCAATGATGATGCCTACGTAATACTCCTTCTCTATGGCAAGCTTCTCTTCCACGAGGACCCGCTCAACCTTCCACCCCTTCAGCTCGGACCCCAGAAGGCTCTGCGCCGCGAGACGGGCTTCGTCAGGCCCCTCAGCGAACTTTATGCCCCCTGCTTTGCCCCTTCCCCCTGCCCATACCTGGGACTTTACGGCCACAGGCCGGCCAATGGTCCCCGCGATGCGGGCGGCCTCTTCCGCATCTTTGGCCACCTCGCCTTTCGGGATCGGCACCTTGGCCTCTTTCAGTATCTCCTTTCCCTGGAATTCATAAAGTCGAGCCATTGAAACCTCCTTGGTACGGCGCCTCCGCCGACCCGGGAGCCGGCCGATGCGCCCCTAAAGCCTCGACGGTTGCCCCGATCCCCGGTACAAGCATCGGTATTTCACGTTATTTTATAAGTATACCAGTGGGTGGAGATTGGCTGTCAAGCATTATTTCTCTTACTGATTACTTGATTTTATATTTGACATATAATTTGTTAGCTTGTTATATATGTAACCAGGAGACATCGGTATGTTCAAGCAAATCAAGATACGGCACGTCGCCGAAGAGGTTTTCGACCAGATCAAATCGGCCATCGAGACGGGAAAGTTAAGACCGGGCGAAAAGCTGCCCGCCGAAAGGGAATTGATGAGCCAGCTCGGGGTGAGCCGCGTTCCTATCCGTGAGGCCCTTAAGCTGCTGGCAAATATAGGCCTCATCGAGACGAGACAGGGGGGCGGCAGCTACGTCCGCTCGCTGCTCTCCGACCGGCTGTGCGACCCTCTGGGCGCCATCATCGGGGACAGCGCGGAGAAGCTCTTCGAGTTGATAGAGGTGCGCAAGGAAATCGAAACCTGGTCGGCCTCCTATGCAGCTCAGGAGGCAACCCCGGAAGACATGATGACCATGGGGCGCATTATCGAAGAGATGAAGGGGCATCTCGAAAGGACGGGGAAGGTACCCGTAGCACTCGATATAGAATTTCACCTCGCTATCGCCCAATCCAGCTCCAATACAATAAGGGCGCACCTTTTCCACACCATCCAAAGCATCTTTTCGGATTATTTCAGGCTGACCATAGAGGCTATCTGCGCCCATGAACAGGTCCAGCGTTTCCTTTACGACCAGCACGTACGGATATTCGACGCCATCAAGCGTCGCGAAGCCGGAAAGGCAAGGGAGGCGATAGCGAGGCACCTCACCTTCGTGGCCGAAGAGCTGAAAAAGCAAATGCCCGTGATAAGCCGGAGAACATCAATCCGCAAAGACAGCTGAAGCAAAAGGTGCCGGGTTTATTTGGCTGGGGGAGAGGGGGTCGGACCCCGGACCCGAGGATGTCTCAGCTCGTGCAGAAGCTGGCCGTCCTCTGCCGGGGAAGGAAAGAGCCGGAATTCTTCTTCCCGAAGTGACGCCGCCCGGCTTACGGCTGAAAAGGGGGAAGTGAAGGAAGCGCCATGCATATCCCGCAGCTTTGCAAGGCCGGGCTGAGGGCAGGGACCCTCAGCCCGTATGCGGCCTACTTCCTTATGCGATAGAGCTCCCATCCACCCAGAGGGGCCAGGTTTATGGGGTTTGCGGTACCTACGTAGAGGCCGGTGTCGTCCGAGACCAGCGTGCGGATGCCGTAGTTCAAGTTGTTGCCCAGCCCGTTGATCGAATACGGAAAGCCCGGGATGCTGCTGTTCACCAGCATGAAGAGGTCCGCCCCCCATTCCCACGATGTCGTTATTCCGAAGACCGTGTGCATGGCCTGGGCGATCTGCGACGTGAGGCTGGTGTTACCGAGCACCCCCGCGAAGACCGAAGCGAGGAGCTGGTCGCCTCCGTTCGCGAGGACGTAGCTCCAGTCGAAGGTCCCGATAAAGAGTGTGTTGTTATATTCCCTCATGGACCACGTGTACGTGTTGAAGGGCCAGCCGAAACCGGAGGCTCCGAAGAGCGGCGCCTTTCCCATGGCGTTCGGTGTTGAAACGTAGGCCCGCTGGGTGGGGTCATACTTGTGAAGGTTCGCATCGCCGTAGGCCAGGTCGATCTGCTGGGCCGCAGTGCCGAAGTTCTTGCCCCTGAATATGGAGATTGCCCTCGACGTGCCCGTCATCAGGTTGATGACCTCGGAGATGTCTATTTTCCCGTTCCCGTTCGCGTCAATGTTCAGCTTCGCATTGACCGCCGCAATCGCCCCCGTCATGGGGACCATCATTGTGCCCCAGAAGAGGTACCCGCCAAAGGACCTTAGGGCGCCCCCCGCCTGCACGGAAGCGACTATCTGGTCCGGCTCGTACTGCGAGATGTCCCAGACCTTCGTCCAGTGGGCCGCGTCGGCGGTCGTCAGGCCGTTGGCACCGAGGACCGGGCTCATATAGAGGCCGAAGTTGCCGGGCACGTTGGGCCAGGTCGATACGAAGATCCTGTTTTCGTGAAAGGCGAGGTTCGACACCTCCTGCGGTATATTTCCGACTACGTCGAAGGACCACAGGTTAGACTTGCTTCCGGTCCATTTCAGCACCGCGCCGCCCGTCGTGGTGCCCACGCCGACATAAAGACCGTTGTTCGCCACGATCCACTCCCGGACGTCGTTGTAAGCGGTAAAGGACTTGAAGTCCAAGAGCGCCCCTGTCGACGCGTCGAAAGCAAACATGTTGACGCTCGGAAGCAGGCCGGGGCCCGCCAGGAAGATGACGCCCCCCGCTGTACCGGCCGAGCGCAGGCCCGTGGTCCCGCTGAGAAGTGTGTAAGCCGCTGTCTGCGTCAGCTTGTCCGGCGTCTTGTCGACGAGCTGCGCTGTCGCAGTATCGTAGTAATAGATGCGCGGCATTCTCCAGTCACCGACGGACGCAGGCAGGAACGGGGGCTTGGTCGAGCACGACCCGAACTCGCAGACGTAAGTCGGCTCGACGAAGGGGGTGGTGGTGAATGCCGCACCCATGACCAGGCAGAGCACGTTGGCGGCTGTACCGAACCAGACCTTGGTGCCCGACTTTGTCTGCCCCCAGACGTAGGCCTGGTTCGCCTTCGGGGTGCTACCGCTCGGACACGTCCCGCTCACCATCGCCGGATAGGGCTTACCGATGCCGGCAAAGCACTCGTCGTGGGGCGCCCTTGCGAGGAGCTGCTGCGATAAGCCGTAGGAAGCCGAGCTGCAAAAAACGAACGACAGACCGAACAGGATTGTCAGCAACGTTCTTGTTTTCATGGCGCGCTCCTTGGATTCGTGTTCTTTGCGATTTTTGACGTTTTTCGCCCTCCTTCACCGTCCCATGCCATTACCGCCTTTCGTAGCTTGATAGCGCAACGGGCCTTTTTTTAGTTTCCCGATGACCCTGCAAATGCCGTACCAGTGTCAAGTACGTGCAATTACAATGCTATTTGGTCAAAGCGGAAAAGAATTGTGTAAGCTCTCTCGACACCGCGAATGGATTCTCTCGGCCGGACGCGGAAAGGGCGGTGTAACTTTTTTTGACTGGGAGAGCCATGAATTGTTATTGAAGCGCGAAAGCGGGGAAGTTTTTGTGTTGACTAACGGGTGCCGGTGTGTGATATAAATTACCGACAGCTTTCCAAAGCATGGAAGGCAGGCCCCGCAGGGGCCATAGGCAGCGCGATTTAACCGGCCACGAAGGCCAATTTGCCATCTGGAAGGTGGTCTTCGTGGCCGGTTTTTGTTTTCAAGAAGCAAGCGGTCCCGCGGCAGCGGCAATATTGTAAGGCCCATCGGCAGCCGCGCCCCTTGACGGCCGGTCCTTGGTACCGGCGTGATCAGGAGAATGGCATGGCCTTGAGGGCGATCAAAGAATGAGCATGTGCAGGCATAAGTTTAGTTATCGGAGCTTCGTCAGGACTATACCGGCCGGGTCCGCCGGTTTGCCCGGACCCTTTGTCATGGTTTGCCTTTTCGCTGCCGTTTCCGCGCTTTTCCTCCTGCCGGCAAGCACCGTACACGCCGAAGGCGCTGGGGACTGGCCTTCCTGGATGCCGCAGGTGCTCGGCGCCCAGGCCACCTTCATATACCAGAACGTGCCCGGCTTTCACAGTCCGTACTCCGGCGAGAAGAGTTTCATCTTCGACCATAGCTTCAAGCAGCAGATGACGCAGACCTACGGTCTATATTTCGGCTCGCAGGTTACTAAGTCCTTGCAGCTATACGCGGATTTAGAGATGTTCAGAGGATCGGGTATCTCAAGCGGCCTCGGCCTCGGCGGCTACACGAACGCCGATGTCATAAGGGCGGGTCCAGCCAACCTGGGGCAGGACCCGTATCTTGCCCGCCTCTACGCGCGCTATGTCATCCCCCTGTCGGGTGCGATGACCGAGCCGTTGGAGAGGGGCATGGACCAAATACCCGGCCGGCAGCCCGTGGACCGCATCGAGATAAAGACGGGTAAGCTTGCGCCGACGGACGATTTCGACCAGAACCGCTACGCGAACAACGGGCGCACGCAGTTCATGAACTACAACTTCCTGTTCAACACGGCATGGGACTATGCATCCGACACGAGGGGCTACAGCATCGGAGTTTCCGTCGCCGTCGTCCATCCCAAGTGGAGGCTGATCTTCGGCAGCTACGAGGTGCCGACCACCAGGAACGGCATCATTCTTGACAGCGAGGTATACAGAGCCAGGGGCGATAACGCCGAGCTCAGTCTCGCCCCGTGGGAGAAGGGTCCCGTGGTCCGCCTTCTTGCCTACCGGAACGAGGGGCGCATGGGCGATTACAGGGACGCAATGGCCCTCGGCGCCCTCACGGGGGCGGTGCCCGATACTACGCTCGACAACAGGCCCGGCCGCGTCAAATACGGCTTCGGGGTAAACATCGAGCAGCCCCTCGCAAACGACGGGGAGACCGGCCTCTTTGCGCGGGCCGGCTGGTCGAACGGCACGAACTCCACCTGGTCCTACACCGAAGCCGATAACGGCGCCAGCCTGGGCTTGCAAGTGAGCGGCCGGAACTGGGGCAGGACGGACGACCGGTTCGGTGTGGCTATAGGGGTAAACGGCATAACGGCCTCCCACCAGCACTACCTCGCCCAGGGGGGCATCGGCATGCTCATAGGGGACGGGGCCCTCAACTACGGCCTGGAGCAGGTGTGCGAGGCATATTATCGCATTCAGCTCGGCCGCTATGTACAGCTCAGCCCCGATTTCCAGTATATCGAGAACCCCGCGTACAACCGCGACAGGGGGCCGGTCAAGGTCTACGGCATGAGGCTAAGGGTCAATTATTAAGGGACTCGGCCCGCGTCGGCATGTACTGGTTTCGCCGCCGTTCTTCAATCAACCGGTTTTCAATGCAGTGACAACGGCACGTGCGGCTGGTTTTGAGCGAGCAGGCGGGGATTCCGCCCGCGGGAGTCGGGGGCGGCGTACGCGCCGCCCCTGGAAGCACGCTTACTGCATTCACCTTACTTCAGCAGATACGCGTCATAGACGACCGCGTTGCCGAGGCGCATCGCGTAGCCCACGCCTATAGCCCGGTTGAGGAACGCGTATTTCTTCGATGCCGTTTCAAAGCTCATGGTCATGCGGAAGCTGTACAGGTTGGCGTCGACCGCTTCGCCCTTCCCCACTCTCGCCAGCACCTCCGGAGGGCCGTAGCGGAAGCCCTTCGTCTGAAGATAAATGAGCGAGCCGTCGTCCGCCTCGAGGAGGTACCTCGTGTCGATGATCGCCAACCCGTCTTTTGTCACCACCTGCCAATCCGCGCCGTTGTTCAGTATCTTTCCGCTGATCATGGGACCCTCGAATTTACCGCCTGTGATCGGGATGATGCGGCGGTTGCCGAGGTCGCTAGTTTTGCCCATCTCCCATACGGGCGCGATGAGGTCCACATAAAAGCGCGCCATGTACTCCAGCCCCGGTTTGGGCGGCTGATACCCTTTCGTGTCCGCCACGGTCGTCCCGCCGCCGGCCGCCTGCTGGCTAAAACAGACCACCGGAAACACGAGCGATGCCACAACCAACCCTACTAGAATCCCATGCCTTTTCATCATGCCATCCTCCTCAATCAGTCGATTATCCCCCGTCTCTTCAGGGGGGCAGTCGGAACATCGTTTCTCGCCGCTCCCATTATATGTCCTTCGCTTTTCTTTGTAATCGCTCCCTCGGAGGCGCGTAGATGCGGAATGCCTTTAATACTATGGCATGAAAAGAAAGTTATTCCAAGCAAAGATTACAGTTGTAAGCACTATTCGCTTCAGGTCGGGCCGGCATTGAAGAGGTTTAAGCGGCGGCCGTTCGGCGCCCTATGTCTCGCAGAGCGTCCCTTCCTCCTGCCTGACCAGCAGGATCGAGCAGGGCATCTTCCGTACGAGCTTATCCATGACCTTGCCTGTCAAGTAGTGTTCCAGCCTGTATTCCTCGTGGGCCGGCATGACGAGGAGATCTATTCTGTTCTCCTCCACGACTTTCAGGATCTCGTCGAAGGGATGCCCCTCCCTCACGAGGGATTCTATGGAAAGCCCCTTATCCTTCGCCTTTTTGACTATCACCCGAAGCCGTTTTCGAACCCCTTCGAGGAGCTTCCGATACTCTTTCTCGAACGACGGCATCGGCAGATTCCAACCCGTGTAGGCGAAAGGGTCGTGAACCACATCCAGCAGAAAAACGGTCGCTCCAAACCGCTCGGCAAGACCGAACGCGTCCTGAACCAGCTTCACGCAATCACTTGTGGCCGTAACGACGACGAGCATCCGCCTCAAGTCATTCATGGACATCTCCCTATGCTCCCACCTAATTTGATTTTGCCGGCCTTCACTATATTTTAATCGTTATCCTATGAAACGTAAACCCACACGCCTGTCCTTGCCCGGCACAGTCCGCCCGACATGAGACCAAGGGGCACGACAAGGGTCGATCTTCCGTCCATGTTACCTATTTGGCTGGGGGAGAGGGGGTCGAACCCCCATTCACGGAGTCAGAGTCTAACCCGGAGGGAGTACCGTGATACACCGTGATTGACGATAGGTAGCAATTTCAAGGGAAAACGGTGACCGGGGGGCGATAAGCTCCCCGGTTTTCTCCCTTGTTTGACGGTTCTACTTCACAATTGCTTCACAGTGAAGCAGGCCCCTAGGGGCAGCGGGGGCTATAGACCCGAGGGCCGTCCTCATCGTTTTGGGAACCCGTTTTTTATCTGTACCTGTAAGTGGGCTATCAGGTTGGCCATTCATAACTTCCTGTAAAACTAGATTTTACTCGACCGCACCGATACTAAGTGTTAAAATCGGTAATGATTGCGGGAACGTGGGTATACGCTGCTGGAGAAATGGCAGAAAGCACGTAGCGAGGACTGTGGTTGAGTCTTCTAAACATGTCTGAAAGGATCGCGGGCGAGCTAACAAGTTGGCTTTACTTGCCAGCAAGGATGATTGCGGTTGGTGCTCCATGTGCCTTCATCCTGTTCGCTCCTAAAGACTGGGTGGACTTCTTGTTGCGATGCCGCAATGCGCCCGACACTTTGAATCCTTGGGTCGGAGTTGTATTTCTCTATGTGGCTTCGTTCTTCGCGGTGCACATCCTTGGTCGGATGTTGTGGTGGTGCATGTGGCCGGTTAAAAAGTTGAAAAAGAAACTAACCGGCGACCGAGAAGGCTACTATTGAAAACCGTAATAAAACACAGCTTTTCGGGGGTCTGAAACAATTCGTCGAGCCAAAGAGTAAATGAGGCGGTGTAGAAGGCGACTTTCGTTTATGTGTTATCGATTAAGCTACGTAGGCGAGGGTGCCGCACCGTGTGCCGAAGAGGGCTAACACGTCATGCGTCCTGGAAGAGGCCTAGGGCCTTTTCGTGAGCCGCAGAGAAGACACTTTTAGGGATCATTCGAAAAGGTCGCAAAAGAGTACAAGTGTCGAGGTGGTGTAAATGAGCCGATATGAGTTTCAAGATGGTCTATATCGGCCGGTCGTCGATAAAGTCTTTCTTTATGTTGATGACGGCGGGCTCCGGGCGATGGACTTTGAAGGTTACTCGGGATTGCTGTTGGACGCGTTCTCTCGCGACAAACTGAGGACAGATCTTGAAGGTCTCTATGAGCAGGAAAGAGTCACGGAACTTCATTCGCGCGCTATCAAGGGCCGCAATATACAAAAGTATGAGAGAGTCTATAAGAAGGCTTTTGATATTCTGACAAATGTTCTTCTAAGAACGGAGTACCGTCATTTTGTTTTTCAGATCGGTTCAGAGGTGGTTACAAGTGAGATAAAGGATAGCGTAAACAGTAGGTTTAGGGCGGCCTTTGATCAAATCGGCGACACCGATATTCTTGTCCGTCACCCAGACATACTCTCCCATCTGATCTTCCCAGTCAATGATATCCTTTTTCGCGTCTCAAGATGCGAGGGAATCAGACTCGTTCTCGTTATTGACAGGAAGTATGATTTCGAGACAATCGGCCGGGAAAGTTTCCTTTTGGGGGGACGTCCGTATGACGGTGAAAAGGCGCTACTCATGACCGTGAACGCCTTTCTCAACAACAACCTGCATAATGGTTGCAATCTCCATAACATCAATATTGTGAGGTCCTCAAGCTGCCCAATACTACAAGTTGTTGATGGCCTTGGGAATTTTGCCTTCAACTACATTAAGACAGTCGTTAAAGGGCTGAGCAAGGCTTCGGCCAAAGAAAGGATGAAACATGGTGTATTCAGGCACTTTCTCTTGGCAGCGAATTTGGACATAGACGGTCTGGATTCTCAAATCAAGGAGAAGTTTGAACTTTGCGGTCAAAAAATGTGCTACCTTTCAGATGAGCAGTTCTTACGAATTGAAATCCTACCCCCCCTGCAGAGCTTGTCGCCCTAGACAAAAAATCCCTCCAAGGACCTGTGATTCGAAGGGCACCGCGGGGACGTTCCTCACTGCTTCCAGTTGCCGAGCCCCTGAAGATACCTCCCCATATTTCTATATATTGTGTCTTGTCCTGCTCAAACCACTGCCCCGCGGATTCAACAATCTGTGCATACATGACGATCCTTTTGCATAAGATAGCGGGCGGAAGGCGCCTCTCTTAATGACGACATAAGAAGCACTTTGTCGACGGACGAGGAGGCCAACCAAAAACCATAACGGACGGAGTGCAGCTACTCATCCAAGCAAAGAACTTTTCAGCCATCTCGCCACGCCCGATACGGCGTTTCGCCGACGGTCAAAAATAACTGGACATGGCCACAATAGTCGCATATGAAGACTCTGTATCCTCTATTTCCTGAAGGCGTAAAACCAAGGTTTCGTACTTCGGTAGGGTCAGAGTCAGCATGAATTTGGTATGTACCGACGCTACAGACTTTACAAAGACGTGTAACGCCTGGCCCAACTATGTCGCCACCTGTTTCAATGATGAATAAGGCTTTGTCAATGGCTTCAAGGAAGAAGGCAGCATGGTTCCAGCAGTCTGTTTCGTGCTCAACGACACACTTCCTGAGAATCAGGTTAATGAGACGAATATAAGGAACGCCTCTAAACATGATGGCAAGATTGTAGTCTTCACGGTCGAAATACCAGAAGGGGAGCATGGCCCTACCAGCAATCATCGACCAAAGAACTTTTCCCAGGGAGAAAACATCGAACGATGGCTTCACGTTCTCGATTCGCATCCCAACCGCCCACGGGGGCATCCAATCTCTACTTCCAACGTTTTCAAATGTGCCAGACAGTCTGGTTTTATTTGTATCAGAAAAAAAGACCAGCCCGAAATCCCCAAGAATCAAGTTGTCCTCCGAATTAAGGAATATATTTTGAGGTTTTATGTCCCTGTGAACGATTCCTTCATTGTGGAGCAGAACGACGGCCTCGACCAATGGCCGGAGAGCCCGGAGAGCGACGGCTGGCTTACCAACAAATCTATGTGCATTCATCGCCAGCGTTCCCTTCCAATAGTAAGGGGCCACGAACCATTTGTAATCGGGATCAACTTCGATAATGGGAAGCAGATTTGGATGTGTTATTTCCATCATGGCCCGAATTTCGTTCCTTATACGTTCCGTTGCTTTTTCTGGATCGCGGGCATCCTTCGGTTCATGAAGGACCTTGAGGGCGTAATATGTCTCTGATTTCTCCATTTTTGTGATATTCTTAACTATTTCTTCAAAGAGTATAAAATGATCGGTTTTTTCCTCTGTGGTTCTTGTAGGGTTATTGAGGGCCTTGATCGTGCCTTCCAGCTTCTGGAGCAGCAGCCACTTGTCATAATCCCGGCGAGCATATGCCCTAAAGGCCTTCCCCTGTCCACCTTCGCCCAATTCCTGAACTACTTCCCAACGGTACTCATAGGAAGACATCTCTTTCTCCTTTTCGTGCGGCATTCCATTTTTTGCCACTTACAGAGGGGCGGCTATGGGGCGGCTATGGGGTCAAATCTTTACAGGCTGTTGAAAAACTAACTGCCCAAGCAGGTTTCATACCACCCCACACCATGTGTAACCCTCTTCTCCCTGAAGACTC
>Ga0208692_1000183_pt1 | contig 58531 bp, 49 predicted proteins | sample June2015DPH_20_1_3_FD_184721 | JGI IMG/M metagenome (GOLD analysis project Ga0208692, IMG submission 184721) | Peatland microbial communities from SPRUCE experiment site at the Marcell Experimental Forest, Minnesota, USA - June2015DPH_20_100... | ecosystem: Environmental > Terrestrial > Soil >... | reverse complement strand
CCGGGGCTATAGCTCAGCCGGTTAGAGCGCAGCACTGATAATGCTGAGGTCGCTGGTTCGATTCCAGCTAGCCCCACCAAGAAAGCGTGAGGTCGATCACACAGCTACGCGTCATTGCACCGACCTTCAGTGGGCAGGTGACGAGTCAGCGGTCTAGCGAATTAGCGAGCACCGCAAGCTGGGTGGTTCGACGTCATCAAGGCAGTTCCAAGACGTCGTTCCAGCCGCTGAGGTCGCCGTCGACTGACGAGACACCTCGGAACCAGTGGCGGTCAACCGGGCGCGTCCACCAAGACTCGTGCATCGAGACGCACAGCGGTATCCGGCGTTCGGCGAGGAACGGCGCGACGTGTTCCAGGATGATCGACTCGCCGCCTTCGATGTCCATCTTCACGAGCGATACGTTCCTGATCTCCAGGGGGTCGTACCGTTAGCACCTCGTACCTGTAGCTTCGCGCCGCCGTAACCCCCGAAGCGCCCGCACAAACTGACCAAGGATCGCCAACGCCTCTCGCGACTAAGACTTGTCAGCGAAGTCAGATCGTCGCCGGCCACCCTGGCGTCGGTAGTTTCCCTGTCGTATTCTCGGCGCCACGAAGCGAGAGCCTTTGTTAATAGATGAAGAGCCGTAAGGCATGATCATCTTTGGGACCTGCGTAGGCAACGAAGAGCGCTACCGTGCTGTTGCCCTGCCCTCCATTGAGCGCGTCGCCGGGACTGAGGACCTTATCTGGTCGAGGTCTGGTGAGCGCGGGATAGGTGCCGCCTACAACGAGATGATTCTGGCTGCCCGCGATGTGGCTGCCTGCCAGGCGCTCGTCGTGTTGCACGAAGACGTTCAGATCGTCGACGACAACTTCCGGCCAAAACTGCTCAAATCCCTTGGTCACAACGTCGGGTTGGTCGGTGTGGTAGGCGCAAGTCGACTTAAGGGTCTCGCCTGGTGGGACGCTCGTTGCGCGGCGGGGCTGGTGTATGAGACGCGTGGTGTCATCGACTTCAGTACACGTCGCGCCGATGTCGACGCGGTCGACGGGCTGCTCATGGCTCTTGCACCATCCGCGTTTCGGACGATGCTGTTCGACGGCGACTCGTTTCCCGCCTTTCACGGCTATGACATCGACTACTGCATCCAAGCACGTGATGCGGGGCTGCGAGTGCTGGTCACTGACATCGACGTGCTACATCGAACGAAAGGCGGCTACGGGGACAGAGTTGCGTACAACGCAGCGGAAGCCGCGCTCATCGAAAAATGGCCGAATTGGATCAGGCCGTCGCGCGTGCCGCCATTCATATCGTCCTTCGTGGCGCGAGCAAGAACGATTCCGCCTCGATTTCACCGAACCTCCTTGAGGCAGGTCGCTGTCCGAAGTCGGAGATTGATTATTCGAGGGTCTGAACGCCTCCGACGGCGTGACCAAGCGACAACTAGCTCCAGCGCGATTGAATCTGTCCGCGGCGAGGGCACGTGCTCGTGTCCCGTATGCGGAACCCTCCTCACCTCGCCACCCGCCCAGGTCTCAAAGGTTGTGATCGTGGAGTGCCCGGATTGTGGCACGGGTGTCACTTGGCCACCACCGAGCGGAGACGTGGAGAGCGCCGCGCTCTTTAAGAAGAGCTACGGCGACATGCGGCTCGATCAGCGTTCCACCCGGATGAACGAAGCGCGCAGCCGAGTCGGTTGGTTGCAGCTCTATATACCCGACGGATCGATCCTCGAACTGGGCTGCACCACAGGCGAGTTCTTGTCACTAGCCGGGGACTCGGGTTATGAGGTCTACGGCGTCGAGACAAGCGCGTGGGCGGCATACGAGGCCCGGAAGCTGGGCGGCGAGGTGGTCACCGGCTACCTGGAAGATTGGCGGCGCGAGTACCCCGGCTTTCGAGTGGACGGTGTGGTCATGTGGCACGCTCTCGAACACATGCCACACCCTCTTCAACTGATCCACGAAATCGCCGACGTGCTGAAGCCCAACGGCCGACTAGTAGTCGAGGTGGCGAACTTCGCGTCTAGCCAGGCAAAGATAGACGGAACCGCTTGGGAGAACGCCTCTCTGAACGAGCATTACTTTCACTACACTCCGGAGGGGTTGGTGGTCCTTCTGCGATCAGCAGGGTTGGAGCCAACAGAGGTCCTCCCGTTCGCGAGTCGGGTCTACAGATCGAAGGAGGGCTGGAGGGAGCAACGCAACAAGGCTTTCCTCGAAGCAGCGCCCTGGCCTTCCCTTGACGTGCTTCGCGTCGTCGCGCGAAAGAGCCCAGTTTGACCCCCGAGTCGCTCCGTGAGCTGAGATTCGGCGCATGACCATCGTCGTCCCGAACGCGGAGCTGGCTCCGGCTCGACGAGCTGGAACCACTCGAGTCGACTTGGGGAACTTCGCACGAATACCCGCGCTTTCCTTCCCCGGACGAATCCGTTGACGCCGAGCAGGTCGCCGACGCATGGCGCGCTTGGGTTTTTCGACCTGCTCGCTTGGGCCTAACGAGCAAATCAGTACCTTCGGCGGTCCTGTCGCCGTCTCAACTCTCGAAGTGCCCGTATGAGCTGACCGAAGATCGCCAACGCCCAGGGGCTGCACCTGCTTTCTACAGGATCTTGCGCTCAAGCCCGGAGAGTCTGCCGAGAGCAGCCATCGTCGGCGGGCAGATGCGCTACGAGACTCACGACGCACGCCAGCGCGGCATTGTTGCGGCGATGACCTCCTGCCTCAGAGCCGGGCCTGCGGCCCTCCAAAGGGAAAGTGGAGGGCCGCGCTGGCCCGCCCGGCGCAGGCACGACAGCCTACGTGGTCGAGCACTCCAGACCAGGCGACCTCGTCATCGACTACGGGGCCATTGCCGGCGCGCTGGGCGCGCCTGCTGCTACATCTGCCCACGGTTCCGCCCCGGTCGCGAGGAGTGCCGTGCTCAAATCTTCGTAGGTTGGAAAGTTGGGGTGGCAGTGGTATGGCTCATCAGCACCAACCCTGAGGCAGAGTCGATGTTTCCGTTTCACCGTGTGCATGTAGTCGGCCCCCGCTTGGATGAGCTGAAAACTTGTGAGCTTGATAGCGCCCGGCTTGACTCGGCTCGCCGGTGGTATGCATCGAGGTCGGCGGTTGCGGTAGCTGGCAAGCCGAGCTGAGCGTGGCATCTCGGAGCTAGTAGCTCCGACGTGCCGTATTAGCGCTAGCGCTATGCTGCCTACGTGCAGGTCAGAGCCATATTTGGCCACATTCTGCGGCCGCGACGCTTTCTTCGCAAGTTTTTCCCCCAGGCCCGTCAAGCGGACTTCAGGACGGGCTTCATCCCACCACCTGCCACCGAGCGCGTCGACGTGATCGTGCCTGTCCTGCACCGGCCGCAGAATGTTGAGCCATTCATGACGTCACTCGTCGCATCGACGGGACTCGCTACCGCTTGGTGGGTATGCGAAGACGGTGACGAGGAAGAGATCGCTGAAGTCTTCCGGTGTGGTGGCAAAGTGCTGTCGTCGCCCGAGTGCCATACCTTCGCAGAGAAGGTCAACCTGGCCTATACCCTGACTGAGGCACCCTGGCTCCTGCTTGTCGGCGATGATGTGAGATTCCGGCCGGCATGGCTCGACCACGCGCAGGATGTCGCCCGCCGCTGCAAGGCACAGGTCGTCGGCACGAATGACCTTGGTAACCCACGGGTTATGCGCGGCGAGCACGCTACGCATCCGATGATCCGCCGGTCATACATCGACGAACTCGGGGCGAGCTGGGACGGCCCCGGCATCGTATGCCACGAATACCACCACTGGTGCGTTGACGACGAGATAGTTACCGCTGCCAAGCAGCGAGGCGTGTTCCAGCCGGCGCTGGCATCTGTGGTCGAGCACTTTCACCCGTACTTCGGGCGCGCCGAAATGGACGAGATCTACGAAGCCGGCGAGAAGCACGCGGTTAAGGACATGGCGGAGTTCAAACGTCGGGCGAAGGTCAACCGGCCCCACTGAGAAGGCCGGAGGTCAAGCGTTCACGATCACCAACGGCCTTTGCGCTCTCTCGGGCGCCAAAGCCGCGCCGCAGATCACCAATACTGTCGATGACGACTGAATCTGGCTCGCCATCGACGCGGCCTCACGCCCCATCGGGGAGAAGCGCAACCGGCGATTCTGGCAGGACCCGCTGGCTCGAACGGACCCAGGCTGCGGCCTGGTCAACGGGAGCACGACCGTGCCCGATACTGCCATCGTGGCGTTCGACGCCGGACGCCTGGTGACCGATAGCAACGGCTATGGGCAGGCTCTTAGCATCGTCTTCTACGTTGTGCCGCGGGTGAGCCGTACGCTCGCCGACTTGACGGTAACCGAACTGCAACTGAACTCCGAGACTCCTGACGTCGGCCATTCAGCCCAGATTCAACCTCACCGTGCGAGCACGGCAGCGGCGAGTGCTTGATCGCGACGATTCCCGCTTATCGGCCTCGCGAGCCTCTCACGGACGTGAAAGTCAGGTGTCGCTTCGATCGGGAAGTGATCGTCGGGTCAGCTTGAAGCACCCCTCTCCCATCTCGTCTTCACGAAGCCGCTCGCGTGGTGAGGGACCTTTGAGCTGCCGACGGGACGCCCCAGCTTCCGCAGGCGCAAAGGGCGCCGGTGGTCGGTAGCGGGCTAGTCTCACCAAGCGGTTCGGCTGCCTCCTGATGGCGGGGCGGCATGAGTTACCGTGCGCCCGATGCCAAGACTCGGTCGCCTAGATCGTGCGATCCCGAAGGCTAGGTTTTTCCCTGTGAACCATTCGCCCTACAGCGTGTGGAAGACCTTAGGGACGTTCGGCACGCTGCGGGCCGCAAGGTATCGACTGGCCCCACCCCGTTCCAGCCTCACCGGCGAAGCACTGATGTTGATTGAGGGCCGGAGGAGTATCGAGATCGGCGGTCCGAGCGCGACCTTTCTGGCAACGGGCGTTCTTCCGATCTACCCAGCGATGCGAACGATTGACAACGTCAACTTCGCCTCCGAGACACTTTGGGAAGGTGCACTCGAGGACGGTGCGCCCTACCTGCCGATGGGCTCTCCGACTGGCGTCCAATTGTTGCGTGAAGCAACCGATCTACGCGATATCCCGGACGAAGCGTATGACGTCGTCTTGTCGTCCCACGTACTCGAGCACATCGCTAATCCCTTGCGAGCGCTTCGCGAGTGGCGAAGAGTCTGCAGGGAATCGGGCATTCTCTGTCTAATCGTTCCGCATCGAGACGGTAGTTTTGACCGGAGACGGCCAGTGACATCGATCGATCACTTACGCGGTGACGCCGTTGCCGAGGTCGACGAGGGCGACGATACGCACTTTGAGGAGGTTATTCGCCTTCACGATCTTCACCGGGATCGACCCGCGGGATCGCTGGGCGACTTCAAGGCCAGGGTCGCCGATAACCGACGAGTGAGAAGTGTCCACCATCACGTCTTCGACGTGAACATCACCCTGGCAGCGATCATCGAGACGGGCTGGATGCCGATTGCGGCCGAAGCGCGACGCCCCTTCCACATCATCGTGTTGGCACAAAAGTCCTCGAACCTTCCGACTGATTTTGACCCACGGTCGATCGTTCGAGGCAGCCCATTCAGATCTGACCGAGCCTCAGCACTGGGCGCACGGTAACTCATGCCGCCCCGTCATTAGGAGTCAGCCGAACCGCCTGGTGAAACTAGCCCACTACCGAACCTTGGCGTTCCTGTACTTGCCTGATTGTGGTGCGGCGGGCACGTCAGTCGAGGACAATTCAATCGAGCAGACGAAGAGGGGCTCCTGCGATGAGCGATCAAATTGTAAGTGCCTGTGCATCAACGAGATCCCTCCTGCCACACGGGTCGGGATGCCACCTGCCGACCAAGGAACTGGCTCGCGTGCCGGGCATGGCGAGTTGTCGGGGAGGAGTTGCGCCCGAGGTTCCGTCGAAACTGTACGCGGTCAGACTTCAGGGTCGACTCGGAATCGCAGAAGCGCCAGCAGTAACCTGTCGAGTCCGCCGAGTGACAGGGACGGCCGCCGAGGATGAAGCGAGTGTCGCGCCCCAAAGCCTAATCACGAGATGGCACCGTACGGAGGTGACCACGATCGTGGCCCGAAGCGACATCGTATATTCGCCCGAGAATCGATTGTCTAGGACGTCAGTTTCGGTATGGCTACGTGGGAGGTTCCGCTGGCGTGGCGGAACCTTCGGGCGGTTAGCAGCTACTAGCATTCTCCGTCATTACTGCGACAAGTAGTTCGTCTGACAGTCCCCCGGACGCCTCCCAAAGTCAAAGACTTCCAGATCCGGAAGCGGGAACGTCCGCGCACAGTGAAGGTCCCGTGTTGCCACGCGACGCCGCTGGCGCAGCATCCATTGGCTTAACCGACGTGCTTTCTAGTGGCACCGCAGGACCGGCCGCGCTTCGAGGCGGCATATTGCGTGGTGGCGGTTATCTCGTCGGCGCGGCGGTAGCGGCCACGTGGGCCGGCCTGCTCTTCCGACACCTGGGTGTCATTGACACGGGTCACTACGTAACGGCGATGTCCCTGGTTGCGATTGTCGCAGCGCTCTCTGATCTTGGGTTGACTGCAGTGGGAATCCGCGAACTTTCGATAAGAACTGAGCGCGAACGCGGGACGCTGGCGCGCGACCTCCTCGGCCTGCGGATCGTGATCACGATTATCGGAGGTGCAGTGGTCACCGGGATTGCGTTTTGTGCGTATTCAAAGGTGCTTGGCGCGGGTGTGGGGCTGGCGTGCATGGGCCTGCTACTCCAGGCTGCCTCCGACAACTATGCACTCGGCCTAATTGTGGGTTTGCGACTCGGCTGGGTAGCGGCACTCGACCTGCTACGTCAATTGCTAACCGCACTAGTTGTACTCATGCTGGTGGTGCTTGGGGCTCGGCTCTTGCCCTTTCTCGCAGTGTCGATCCCCGTCGGCGTTGTCATCCTGGTATGCACCGCGCGTCTCATCAGGGGATCGCGAATGCTGACGCCGTCGTTCAATTGGCGACACTGGCAAGCTCTCTTGGCGCCGATAATTCCATACTCACTGGCGGTGGCGGCCTTCGCGATCGATTTTAGGATATCGGTGCTGTTGGTATCTGCGCTGTCCACTGGGACGCAGCTGGGGTACTTCAGCGCTGCATTTCGGGTCCTGGAAGGCTTGACTGTTCTTCCCGGCATTTTGATCGGATCAGTGCTTCCGATCTTCGCGAGGGCGGCAAGTGAAGACCATGCCAGGTTCGGTTACGCGCTGGGGAAGGTGTTCGAGGTGACGCTGATGGTCGGGGTATGGGTTGGGGGTTCGGTAGTGATTGGTGCTCCTCTCGCCATGCATGTCATCGCAGGCGCCCGGTTCAGCGGTGCAGGAAGCGTGCTCGCGATTCAAGGGATCGCGCTCGGCTCAATGTTCGTTGGCGTCGCATGGTCAAGCGGTTTGCTCAGCCTCGGATTGTACCGGGTGATCTTTATTCTGAACGCATCGGCCCTGGCACTGGATGTGATCCTTGTGACCGCTCTCGCGATTCCGTTTGGAGCACGCGGGGCGGCCGCGGCTACCGCAGTCACTGGGATCGTGATCACAATAAGCGAGGTAATAGCGGTGTCCTGGGGCAGGCGCCGATTGCGGCCCCCGCTTAGGATCGTCCCTCGAGTGGTAGCTGCCGGAGTAGTTGGAATGGCACCGGCACTATTGCTCAGCGTGCCAACGACCGTGCGCCTGTGTATTTGGACTATTGTCTTTGGTTTCGTGTTGATTGCAACGCGGGCAATCCCGTCGGAGCTGTGGGAAATGATCCCGAGGTTGCGTGGTCGCGTAAGTCAAGAGTCCGTCTGAGATGGCCTACGGCAGTGCACGATGGCGACTGAGTGATGCGGTGCTGTGGAGCGAGAGCAATTGCTGGCGGGGATCTCGGGCACAGATCGTCGAGATATCGAGGAGATCGCTAGAGAGCGATCGGTTCTTTCTGAGAGGGTTGTGTCGGACGTAGATATCGGTGCTGCGTTGACCCCGGGTAGGCAGCCATAGGCGTTATCTGACCGGAGTTCAGGGTCTGTTTCGGAAATGTGGTGGTAGCGGCGGCGCGCCAGAAAGTACAGCCATGTTCGGCACGACTCGCTGATGTGTCGCCATTATGTTTCGCCGACGAACCGGCCCCGTACGAGGTGAATTCCCTCCGCGGTCTAAGTGGCCCTTTGAGAGACGTTCAATCGGGGGATGGACGCTGAACTCCGGTCTGGTCCGTGCGCGCCGAGGGGAGAAGATGGAACCTGTTTTGGTCGCAGTTCTCAGGCGGTGTTGGGATGCGGAGGAGTGACGCTGGACGTTCTTACCCCGGGATGGGTTTTGTTATGCGGCTACCCGGCTTTGAAGGAGTCAGCCATCGGAGGGTGGTGCTCGCGCAACAACGAGCGGAGAAAATCGGGTACGGAAGAGTAGAGGATGCCAACGAGATACTGGCATTGGGAGATAAGACCGAGAGCTCGAGCCATGCGGTGGACTTTGTGAACCTCACTGAGACGCAGGCTGTCTCGGGAACCCTCAGGGTGCCGGCGATACTCGAGCCAGCACGAATTGACGGCAATGCCCTTATAGCCGCGCGCTGTGGCCATGAGCCAGAAGATCCAATCCTCCCGGCCAAGGTTCTCGAATTCCGCGCGAAATCCTCCGACGGCATCGAATAGTTCACGTCGGAACATTGCAGCGCCATTGATGTAGTTGCCGAGTGGGAGTAACGCACGCGAGAAGGGCCTTGCGTTCATGACAGCGTTGCGCGTTCCGAAAATGATCATCTTCGCGTAGGCGAAATCGCAGCCCGTCGCGAGTGCATCACTGAGCGACTCAAGGTAGTTGGGCGACATGCGATCGTCCGCTGACAGGATCACGACGAAGTCGCCTGAGGTAGCTCGGACACCGTCGTTAAATGTCGAAACCGGGCCGCGATTGGGGTAGCGAGCCAGTACGAGGGTGTCCGGGTACCTTCGCGCGAAGGCGTCGATAACAGAGGAGGAGTTGTCGGTACTTCCATCGTCGACGATCACGATTTGGTCGGGTAATCGAGATTGGGTGATGAGGCTGGTAAGGGCCTCGGAGAGATAGCGGCCGTAATTGTGACAGGGTACGACGACACTTATCTTGTGGACGGTGGGAATCGGAGTCGGTTCTGGAGAGGTACCCATCGGAGATATCAGGCGGTTTCTTGGAGTGTGACGAGAACCGTGTGAGATGAGACGATCATAGACAAAGCAGGCGACGCAACGCGCAGGTTGTCCTAGCGGAAGCGATGGGCGGTCGCGGTTCGCTGTCATTCGACATTGGCGGGAGTCTCAAACAGGAAGGCAGGAAGGGATCCCGCGGTGAGGCCCGTTGCCGTGGCGTAAACCTGTTGAGGTCGCCTAGCGCGACGCGAGGAGTTGCGCCGGAGGGAGCAGCGATATGTGATGGGTACAAGTCCGTCGCGCGGAGACAGCGAGGAGACGCCCTCGCGAGTTCTGCAACGTGACGATTCGCCGCAGGCGGCCTTCGGGGTGAAGGGGCGGAGTTCTTGAACAGATCAAGGCCCTATCACGAGTTTCAAGCGTGAGAGCCCTTTTTTCATTCAAAGACCGCGTAGTGTCTATGTGGTCTTGCTGCGTTGCACGGCAGGTGACAGCGCCTTCAACTGGTCTGGACTGCGACCTCGAGAAGACGGCCGGTGGCGCTCGAGAGAGAGGCATCGTCAGGGAAGGCAAGGGGGCTGCGTCCAGTGGGAGGTAACGAGTGGGGATTCAGCGGAGTGAGCGTGACCGTCGTGCTTCCGTGCCTCAACGAGGAAGCTTCCGTTGGGGACTGCGTTGCGGAGGCGGTCAAGGCCCTTGAAAAGGCGGGCATTGCGGGTGAGGTCCTTGTGGTCGATAACAACTCGACTGACCGTTCTGCGGAGGTGGCCGCGGCCCGTGGGGCGAGGATCATTCGCGAATCAAGGCCAGGATACGGCAGTGCTCTTCGAGCGGGAATCGAGGCTGCATCTGGCGAGATCGTGGTGATGGCCGATGCTGATCTCACTTACGACCTTTCGAAGGTTGCCCAACTCGTGGCTCCAATTGCTGACGGCACTGCCGACATAGTCGTGGGCGAGCGTCTGTCGCAGTCATCACGTTCGACGATGCCCCTTCTCCACCGGCTCGTAGGAACTCCGGCGCTGTCATTGCTCGTGAGGAGGGCGACTCGGGGGCTTGCGATTACTGACAGCCAATCGGGATACCGGGCGTTTCGAAAGGATGCGGTGGTGGCCCTCGGAATGAAGGCCACCGGAATGGAATTCGCCTCGGAGATGCTCATACGGGCCGGCCGGTCTGGCCTGCGTGTCGTTGAGACCAGTACGGGTTACAGAGATCGGGTCGGAGAGTCGAAGCTGAACACACTGTCAGACGGCTGGCGCCACGTGCGCCAGATCTTGCTGCTTGCTCCGCACCTGATGTTGGTCGCACCGGGTGCGATCCTCGTGGCCATTGGTGTTGCGCTTGTGGCAGTGGGCTTCATTGCGCCGTCGGGTCTGTCAGTGGGCTCGTTGCGGTGGCAACCAACATTCATTTCCGGGATCTTGCTCGTCGTCGGCGTTCAGGCAATGATCGCTGGGTTTATCTTGTCGGAGCGCCAACGGGCAGTATTCGGTGTATCCGCGCAGCATGTTCGGCGTCGCATGTCCCTTCCGTCGATTTGCCTCGTGATCGGGGTTGTGCTCGGTGTCGTCGGAATCGGAATCGATGTGGGTCTGTTTGCAGATTGGCTTGGGGCAGGCCACTCGTTTCTTCGCGAGCCGGAGCTCTCCGCGATGGCGCAATCGATGATTATTGACAGTGCATCGCTTGTGGGCTTTGGTGTCATCTACCCGATGCTGATTCGCGATTCGTGGGAAAGGGATGCCGGGCCGACAGGGAAGGACGCCACCTGAGCTGATCGGCTGGAGGACACCGCGAGGCGGACGTAGCGCGCGGAGTTTCACGAATTCCGTAGAGCGCTTAGGCGAGAGAAGAGGAACTGGAACTGCGGAGGCTTCGTCTCGCGAGGAGCCTTAACCGAGGAAGGATTCTGTCCAGAATCGATGAGTTTGTGAAGTAGATGATGACTCCACGGAATCCGGCGAGTGCGAGAGATCCAGCCCAACTCCAGTATCCAGAGGGTCGAAGGTGGAAGGCAGCAGCCAAAGCGGCGTTAGTCCGAGTAGAGAGATCACCAGCGCGGCGATACGAGCGCGCTCGCGGCTGGTCCGAAATCGCCCACTGGTGACGCCGTTGAACAACTTCCAGCTGCATCCGGAACGCCCGCGAGTCAAGACTTCTTAGAGCTGTCTGTGATTGAGAGTGAATTCGGAAGGACGCACCAGTCGATTCGACGAGAATGGCTGGTGCGTTCGACAGTAGCTTCAGCCACATGTCCCAGTCTGCTGTATACCAGAGCGACTCATCGAGGCCGCCACAGTGTCGTGCCAGGACGGTATCGAAGATGACCGAAGGGACAGAGAGCCAGTTTTGTACGTAAAGCGACGACGCCAACGGAGCGCGAACTGGCTCCGACACATATTGACGAACTGAACTGGGAAACCGCCAGCAGCCGACCCGCTTTCCCCGTTCGTCCATCAGTTCGGTCTGAAGACAGATCATTGATAGTGAATGCGTCGAAAGAAGCGTTGGAAGGCCGCTAGTCAGGCGGTCCGGGTGCCAGCGGTCGTCCTGATGCAGAATGCAGCACCAGCTACCAGTAGCTTCCGACAGACCGACATTGGTCATGGCGAGCCAGTTTCCTTGGGGGTGAGGTCGCAAGATGCGAAGTCGCATCCGATTCTCATAGGCGCGCGCAACCTGTAGCGTCGAATCTGTCGAACCGTCGTCAATCACAATGACCTCTGTGTCATTGGTCGAGTATTTGCAGACGCTCCCCAACGCTTCGGACAGGAATCGCTCGCCCTGGAACGTCGGCACGAGAACGGAGAGGCGATCGGGTGACAGCACAACCTAGAGCTTTCTCGGAAATCGTGGACGCCCTGGCAAGACTACGGCGCCTTTATTGGCATGATGCCTACGGAATAGATGCGCGCGTTGGCATTACCCACAAGCACGACGCGGACTTCAAGGTAGTTGCCGGGAAATGCGGGAACCGGCAAGGCTCGGAATAGTGATCGGCCAAGATATATCTCGCCTGCAGAATTAGACGTGGAGGGATCCGTCGCTTTGATCTGGACATTGGCGCGGAAGGTGACTAGCCCATTCGTCGAGGAATATTGCCTGTGGACCAGAAGAGAGTTCGTCGTGTCGTTCCACACCTGAATGTTTATAGGACCGGAGGATCTAAAGCGTACGGTCGCAGTGTAGTGACCTCTAGTTTCAAGCCAGTAGTCGCCCCACAAGAGATAGCCAGCGGTGCCGCGCGATAGGAACTGGGAATTGTTGGGAGATCCGTTTATCTCTCGAGTTCCAACGGTGGTCTCGAAGAGGCCTGCCGCGAGGGCGTGCGGAGTCTTCGGAAACAACACGGAAGGTGCCCGGGCGGTCGGCGAGACTTGTGCACGAAAGACCCAGATTCCATCGTCCTCCGAGATGAACTTTACGAGTGGGTCGGAGGCGAGGGCGTGGATGATTCCCATCGACTGGGTGACGGTCTCTGTCTCAATTCCCGCGTAGGGAGCGATGACGAACCAGGTTGCAGGGGGGTGGAGCGCGACGCGAAGCGGCGGCCAGGAGTAGAGTGTGCCGACATGATCGCGGCCCGCAAAACTCCCTACAATTCCTTGTGACGCAACTACTGCATCGCGTTCTGGAATCCGCGCAATAACCCGTGAGAGCGCATTGGCCTGCGCCGGGGACACGCGCAGCCACGTAGTAGGTATCTGGGGAATCCAAACCGCGCCCCAGAAGATGGCGTTAGTCGCCATGAGAACGATTAGGGCATGCGCGACGAGTCGCGCCTTGCGCCGGTACAACCACGCGAGGATAAGAATGGTGCCAATTGGAGCGAAAATGTAAATTGGGAGGTTCTGGAAACTGGGTGTAATCGGCCCGATGTATGTGAACGCGGAGTTCTCGCCCAAAGTCACTGCGGTGATCCCGATGACTGGGGTGGCGAGAACACCAATAACACCTGCGGGAGAAATATTGGCATAGACATCGAGCCAGTCTCTGTGCATGTTGCGAATGGCAGTGATCACTTCGTGGAAGACTCCGGCGACTTGGCCGCCGGAAATGATAGTCACGGGGTTGGGCGTCCTGGAAGGGTAGCCCACTGGTGTACCGGGGAGGGTGTTGCCAGCTCCAAGTTTGACAAGGATAAGAAACCACGCAGCGGCAACGAACACCAGGATCAAGCCTGCGAGGCGCCTCTTCGAGCTGATCAGCAGACTAAGCCCGATGCCGACGACGTATGTTATCGGCACCATTCCGCACAGCAGGGTTATGGCAGACCAGATCCAGGCGCGGCTGCGCCCGCGATAGAAGTCACGTGCGGCAAGGACAGCGAATAACACGCCAACCGGTTCGCTATGAAAATCCCAAGAAGCCGTCGAGTAGATCCAAGGATCCGCGACAAAGAGGACGAGAGCGAGACTTGAGAGCACAACGAATGGAGCCTCACGGCGCGCTCGCAGAATGTCGGTTATCCAGTAGAAGGCAACAGTTTCCGCGCCGACGATGGCAAGGTCCTGGATGACTAACAGAGTGACCGGATGGGGCCAGATCAGTCCGAAGATCGCCAATGGCCAGATGATGAAGACTGCCTGACCGCTCCACCAACCAGAAGGGTTGAAGGTTCCGTGACTGATGAGATACCAGGCGCGGTAGAAACCAACGAAATCTCCGGCCTGGACATGCCTGTTTGCTTCGACAACGCTCCACGCGATGAGGAGTGCCAGCTGAAGAGTGAGTAGGAGGAGCCCGACCCGTCGGACCCTTTGGAAGATGGGATTGACGGGTGCGCTGTCGGCGGGAGGTGGCTCGGACAGTTCGAGGGAGGTGGCAGGAATAGGGTTTCTCACCTCCGGATATCGTCGGGGTCTGGGGCTCAGGGAGTGTTTGGAACTTATCGCGTGGCCGGTGAGGACCACTTGACTTCAACCGGGCCCGAGTAACCGTAGTTGTATGAGTTCTTCGGGTGGATCCAGCTCAGTAGGTAAACGGGCGGGCTATGTGTTCCCTCCGGCGCGAGGTCAAGCACACGGAAGGTCGCCGAGCCGTTTGAGGTTGTTCGCGCGAATACAACGTGTTTCGTGTTCGGGAAGCCGTTGATGGAAGCCTCGGCGTGTTGCGAACCGCTTTGCGCCAAAACCACTGCCCACATGGCCACGCGGATTCCCGAGGCACGAACAGGCACGCCAGACGCATTTTCGATCTGGGCGTGGAAGATGATCGACCGACCTACGGGAACAGGGCCGTTCACCGCGCTCGGCGTCAGCACGATGTGGAACTTCCGCGCCAGGTACGCGGGGCTCGTTGAGAGGGCGTCTGGCGCCGCCGAGACGGCGGAGATGACGAATGGAGTATCGAGGCCCGGGTTGGTTCCGAGGTTCGGCGAACTGAGGATGTAAAGCGCGGAGTGACCGCCTCGTAGGGTGGCGGGACCGGAATCGATTGTCCAATATGAACTCAACTGACCTTCAGAATCGTCCGCGAAATGCGGCCGAACAGGGTGTCCCGTCAGATTGGTCGCTCGAACGACAGCCCCCCAGATGTCCTGGCGCTGGATCTCGACACTTACAGATTCGACCCGCAACACCAGCGGAGCCGATGCGGAAAGGGCCAGTCCGATGAAGGCGAGCGTGGGAGCGAAGACGGCGGCCGTCAGTCCGATCCGGAGGCTGGTCAGCCTTGACAATGACCACGCGATTGGTGCTGGACGCGGGGCCGGTCCCGGCACGACGACCGCGGCGAGCCAAAGCGGAGCTACCTCAAGCCAGTACCCGTCCAACGGACGCGTGCTCACGAAGAACATCAGTCCCGCGAGGACGATCCCGGCCCGCCAGAGTCCCCGGAACCACACGACGTAGGCGACGAGGAGGCCCGCGAGCAGAGCGAGCGCGGCGTCCGAGTACCAACCGAGATTCCCGCCCCCAAGGTGGAGAAGAACCGTCAGGTCGACAAGACCCTCGCCGTAGGGGACGGAGTGCTGCGTGAACGGGGCGATCACGTCTCGCCACCAGGCGTCCGCGCCCCAAATGATAAAGGGCAGGTTCACAATCCCGAATGCGGCCAAGACGGCGAGAGCGAAGCGCAACGCGACGCGCGCCGAGCCGGCGTTGCCGAGCCTGCGGGAGCCGGCGCGCCAGATTCCGAGTACGAGAAACAAGGCCATGAGCCAGACGATCTGCTCGATTGCGCATGCAAGTCCGAGGCAGACAGCTCGGGTCAGGTCACCTCGGGATAGTCGACCCGTGCGACCGATCTCGGTCCAGTTCCAGATTGCAACAAGTGCAAACGGCAGAAACATCGGATAGAAGGAACCGGACACTTCGAAGCCGAAGAGCAGCGGGATCTCGAAGACGGTGATCACCGCGAGCGCTCGGAGTCCTCGCGGCAACATCGAGTACAAGACGAAGCCGGCGACGCATTGGAAGAAGACCGCCGCGACCGAGACGGACTCGACTCCATTTGTCAGCCAGTAGAAGGGCACATTGAGGAGCAACGGGAGCGATGGGTAGTCGTAGGCGCTGGAAATCGTTCCGTTCGTTAGCGCCGTGGGCGTTGGTGACACTCCGTATAGCTGGAGGCCCGGCGCCATCGAGTGGGTGAAGGGGTTGACGCCGCGGAGAAGCAGTCGCGTGCCGTACTGGACGAACGCGCCGTCGTCCTCGCCAAACCCCTTGCGGGCGAGCAGCAACCCAGCTGCTTCGGTCGACGTGAGTGCAACTGCGACACCGAGCACCGCGAGCGTCACCCAATTCAGGGCATGCTTGGAACGGACCGTGCAAGCAGCAGTGGTGAGTCCGAGTGCAAACAGGAAGCCCAGGGGCGAGATTTGGGCTCTCCAGGGCGAGCTCACCGCGACTCCGAAGTTGACCTGTGCGAGAACGAGCAAGCCCAGGGCGGCGACGACGGTGAGCGCTCGTTGGACCGTTTCTGGCGAACCGATCGCGTCGTCTCTCAGGTGGCGTGGTAACCGACCGTGCTCTGCAAAGTCGCGACCTTCGTCGTCGGTTTCGCTGCTGCGCGTCGCGGCGAATTCGGATCCTTCTCCAGTAGCCATCTTTCAAGACTCTCCGTCAGGACGACCCGTTCGCGGCGCGCTCCTCGTGGATGTCATCTTCTGCAGGATCGCCGAACGAACCGTTCGGGATCGACCGGCTGGAGCAGATGCGAGGATCTCACTCCACTGATACCGATCGCCGAGAGTAGTGCAAACAGCAACATGGGACCTCTTGGCAGGTGGCCCCCACGCCAGGCTGCGGAAGACATGGCGCTCGTCGTCGTTGCGCACCGAGGTGTGTGAAGTTCGATCGCTGAGCCAAATGGCAAACCGAACGTTGGGTGGGGGTCCAGCTCGCGAGAGTCGGGGACGTGCGACGCGATGGCGAGGCCGGCCGACGCTAGACCACAGTGGTGTCTCGACGTGTCGAACACGTTGAGCTTGAGCTCTCGGAGGGGTTTTGATGGCGGCTCGCCCGCCGTCCTCACCGGAAGGCACGCGACTCGCGCCTCCGGTGAGGCATCGACATCACTTGCCGGTCTTGAGTGTTTTTTCCAACTTGGCACCAAGGTCGGCGTCGACCTGCCGCCAGTAGGTGAGCACCCTGGGGATCATCGGCTCGGACGCGCCGCTCTTTACGTGCCCCGCGATGTTGCCGACGAGGTGCTCACGGTCGGTCGGCGAAAGGACGGCGCGATAGAGCGTTCCCGCTTGACCAAAGTCGTCGTCCTCCTTGTGGAGGTCATAGGCCGCGCGGATGATCTCGCCAGAGACGGTCCAACCTGCGGGGTCGCCAAAAAGTGCGGGGTCCGCCGCCGGTCCCCCAACCGAGTTCGGCGCGTACACGGGATCACCCGGGTTCTCGTACCGCATCGCCCCGTCCTTGTTGTACGAATTGACGGGGGACTTGGGGCGGTTGACCGGGAGCTGGAGGTAGTTCGTCCCGATCCGATGGCGGTGCGTGTCCGGGTAGCTGAACATCCTCCCGAGCAGCATCTTGTCCGGGCTCGGCCCGACACCCGGGACCATGTTCGACGGCTCGAACGCCGCCTGCTCGATCTGGGCGAAGTAGTCCTCGGGGTTCCGGTTGAGCGTCAGGCGTCCGATCTTGATGGCCGGGTAGTCCGAGTGCAGCCAGACCTTCGTGAGGTCGAAGGGGTTGAACCGGTAGTCGGCCGCGTCCTCAAAGTCCATGACCTGCATCTCGAGCGTCCAGCTCGGGTGCTCGCCACGCTCGATCGCGGCGTGGAGGTCGCGCAGGTGGTAGTCGGGATCCTCGGCGGCCATGGCCTTCGCCTCGGCGTCGGTGAAGTTCTCGATCCCTTGGTCCGTCTTGAAGTGGTACTTGACCCAGAACTTCTCGCCGGCGGCGTTGATCCACATGAAGGTGTGGCTGCCGTAGCCGTTCATGTGCCGCCAGGTCCGGGGTGTTCCCCGGTCGGTCATGAGGAAGGTCACCTGGTGCGCCGACTCCGGGGAGAGCGTCCAGAAGTCCCACTGCATGTTGTTGTCTCGCAGGTGCGTGTCGGCGCGGCGCTTCTGGGAGTGGATGAAGTCCGAGAACTTGGAGGGGTCACGGATGAAGAAGATCGGCGTGTTGTTGCCCACGAGGTCGTAGTTGCCCTCGTCCGTGTAGAACTTGATCGCGAAGCCGCGGGGGTCCCGGACGGTGTCGGCGGACCCGAGCTCACCGGCGACGGTCGAGAACCGGATGAGCACGTCGGTCGTGACGTTCTTCTGGAAGACCTGGGCCCGCGTGTACTGGCTCACGTCCTCGAAGCACTCGAAGACGCCGAAGGCGCCGCCGCCCTTGGCGTGGACGACGCGTTCGGGCACGCGCTCCCGGTTGAACTGCGCCATCTTCTGGATGACGTAGTGGTCGTGGAGCAGGATCGGCCCGTCCGGGCCGACCGTGAGCGAATGCTCGTCGCTCGGCGCGGGGATCCCGGCGTCGGTCGTCGTCGGGCGGGGGGAGTTCTTCGGGTTGTCTGTTCTTCCTGGCATCTCGGTCACCTCTTCTGATCTCGTTGCGGAGTGGGTTTAGCGGAGCGCCGCCGGGAGGGCTCTGGCGGGCGAGTGGCGGTCGCGGACTGGCAGCGCGGGCACAGGCCCCAATAGGTCACCTCGGCCTCGTCGAGGACGAAACCGTGCAGCTGGGAGGGTTCCAGGCAGGGAGCGGAGCCGACCGCGCAGTCGACGTCTGCGGTCGCGCCGCAGACCCGGCAGACGACGTGGTGGTGGTTGTCGCCGACGCGGGTCTCGTAGCGGGCGGGGCTTCCCGCGGGCTCGACACGGCGGACGAGATTGGCCGACGCGAGCGAGCGCAGCGTGTCGTACACCGCTTGACGGGAGACGCTGCCGAGTTGGTTGTCGACGGCGCGGAAGATCGTCTCCACGTCCGCGTGGGGCCGGGCGCCGACCTGTTCGAGGACGGCGAGACGCACTGCCGTCACGCGTCTTCCCGCGGATCGCAGGAGCTGGACGTCGTCCTGCGTCGTCGTCACGAGGGGGACCTTACGACGCGATCTGGAATGAGTCAAAAAACTGGAGTAGTTCCAATAAGAACACTCGCCGCCCACCGATCCGACATGATCGCGGCGTGGCGAAACGCAAGCCGCGGGTCGTGGCCCTGGCGCTGATCCGCCGACCGGGAACGAGGGTGATCCTGGTATCGAACAGCCGCGACGAGGTCGCCGGCGTCCGCTTCCAACGACCTTTCGGGGGCGGGGTCGAGTTCGGCGAACGTGGCGATGAGGCGTTGCGTCGGGAGCTCACCGAGGAGCTCGGCGTCGAACTCGCCGAGGCGCGCCTCGTCGGCGCCGTCGAGAACCTGTTTGTCTTCGAGGGGCAGCCCGGCCATGAGATCCTGCTCCTGTACGAGACCGGGTTCGCCGACGCTTCGCTTTACGAAAAGGACCGCTTTGAAGGCGTCGAGGCCGAACCGAAGACAGGCGTGTGGCGCGACCTTGACGACCCGCAGAACGACCTTCCGCTCTATCCGCCCGGGCTTGCCACGTATCTCGCGGCGGGGACCCGGTAGCCACCCGCCCGGAGCGCGGCGCCGCGGGTCGTCAGGGTCAGCCCGGCCCGGCCCGCCGGCTGCAGTCGCGGCAACGCCCCCGCATGGCGAAGTGGTGGGGGTCGATCGTGAAGCCGAACTCCTCGAGGGTCACCGTGGCGAGCGCGGAGAAGAGCTGGTCGCCGACTTCGAGCACCGTGCCGCACTCCTCGCAAACGAGATGGCAGTGCGTCGTGGGTGCGAGGTGGTAGGTCGCGGGGCCGTGTCCGAGATGGACGTGGCTGACCACACCGAGCCGCTCGAGCTCCTCGAGATTGCGGTAGACGGTCGAGAGGTGGACGTCGGGCGCTTCCGCCTGCACCTCCGCGGCGAGATTCTCGGCGGTGCGGTGGCGCGGCGAGGCGAAGAGCGATCGCAGAATCAACCGTCGGGCGGTCGTCGCCCGGCCCCCGGTCGCGCGCATGCGCTCGATGACGCCGGCGACGGACTCGTTGACAGCCGCGTCACGTTTTTCATCGTGTTCCGACGGCGCGTTGGCCGCGGGGCCGGACACCTGTGCTCGCCGGGCGGGCACCTCTCGTCGGTCCGGGTCAGTTCCTGCGGGTCGAGGAGGTGACGACACCGCGGGTCCGCGTGGTCGAACCGGCGACGCGGACCGCCTGAGCGCCGGGGACCGTCCCGGGGGTGTGAGGCATCCAGGCCTCGGGGTCGGCCGTGATGAGCCGGACGGTGAGCGGGATGTTGCGCGTCGCGATGTCGGCGACCGACACGGACTCGAGGATCGAACGGATGTGCTCGCGCACCGCGATCCACACCTCGATGAGCGGCTCGGCCGAGCCTTTGAAGTCGAGCTGGTCGGGTCGGACGTCGCCGACCTGCGCGAGCGGTCCTTCGACGGCCCGGACGATGTCGGCCAGGCTGATCTCGGCGGCGGCCCGACCGAGCCGGAACCCGCCCTCGTTGCCGCGCTGGCTGGCGACGATGCCGGCACGCTTCAGCTCGAACAGGATGTTCAGCAGGAACTTGCCGGGGATGTCCTGCGCGGACGCGAGCGTTTCCGCCTTCACCGGCCACGAGTCTTCGAGCGTGGCGAGCTCGACGACGGCCCGGATCGCGTAGTCAGCCTTCGAAGAGATCCTCACGTCCCTATCTTGACGCTTTTGTGACGACCGCACACGTCCGGCCGGGAGACGGGCCGGGTGCCGGGCGCGCGACGTTCAGCTCCTCTTCGTGATCCTGGCGGCGGTGCCGTAGGCGCAGATCTCGGTCCAGACCCCGCCCATCTCGGAGGTGTCGAAGCGCATCGCCAAGACGGCGTTGCCCCCGCGCGCGCTCGCCGCCTCGCCCATCCGGTCGATGACCTCCTGGCGGCTGCTCTCGAGGTTCTTCGTCATGCCCTTCAGCTCGCCGCCGACGATCGACTTCAGGCCGGCGCCCATCTGGGAGAACGCGTTGCGCGAGCGCACCGTGAGGCCGAACACCTCACCGAGGATCTCCTCGATCTCGTATCCCGGGACGTCATTTGTCGTTGCGATCAGCATGCCCGTGTCCTCCTGGATCGGTTCCGCGTCGATGCCCCGTCCATAATGGCCCGTACGGCGGGGCCGCGCGGATACGAGCCCACGGGCATCGTTCGCGGCGGGGAGGGACGACCCCCCCGGCAAGGTCAGTGACCGGATGGCTTGAACGTGTAGGTGATGAATGCCCGCGGCGGCGCGATCGACCCGACTTGTTTCGATCCGACCTTGATGGTGATGTCCGAGGCCTTGGCGGAGAGGATGACCGAAGCTGGTCCGCTGACGCTGATCGCTTCGGGGCTCTGTGTCGGCGTGATCGTGGCGGCGAACACGAAGTGCGCGGCGGTGGGTGGCGATTTCACGAGCGTGTAGCAGGGATTGGTCGTTGCGACGACGATGGTGAAGGACGAGGACGTCGGGACCGAGTAGGTCGCGCCTTTCGTCGACGTCGTGAGGAGCACGAGCTTCCCGAGCGCCCGGGAAGGCAGCGTCGTCGTCGAGCTGCCCGAAGACGGGGTCGTCGTCGACGTCGCGCCCGTCGTGCCGTGCTGGGTGCCGACCGAGGTCGTGTTGCGGAGGGATGCGACCCAGCCCGGGTGGAAGTGCTCGGCGGCGAGCCCGATCAGTCCGAGGACGAAGAGGACGAACAGAATCCAGACGGCGAGCTCGACGCCCCACGGCGCCGGCAGTCGCCGCTCGATGTCAGGGTGCCAGCCGTCGCCCCGGGCGAACTGCGGGATCGGGGGGACGGAGATGCGCTGTATCTCCGCCGTCGTGATGGCGGATTCCGGTTGCGGGGCGCCAGAGGACGCGGCCTGCGGGTTGACGCGGGTCGGCTTGCCGCCTTCCCCGGTGTCGTTGTCGTTCGTCACCGCCGCCCCCGGCTGGTCTTAGGTTTCATGGGTCGCGCAGACGGTACCGCGCGAACGCGCTCTTTGGTGCAGCTCAGGATGTCGCTCCCGACGGGATCCACGCCGCACCGACGACGCCGCCTCCCGTGTGGACCTGCATCGCCACGCTGAACCCGCTGACGAAGTCGACCCCTCCGATCAGTTCGCCGAGACGCGCCGCCAGTCGCGAGGCGTTGGCGTGGAAGATCGCGGAACGCTCGGCCCCGGCGAGCGTGCTCGACCGGTAGGCGGCGTGGATCATTTCGAGCATCTCGTCATCCGTCTCCGCCGCCCCGAGCGGCTCGACGGTGCCGTCGCGCATGCGAAAGACGCTGCGCACCCCGCTCGGTTCGACCTCGCCCAGCACGTGGTCGGGTACGGGTCCGCTGCGCCGGATCGGCTCGAGTGTCGCGAGCGAGGCGACGAGCTCGACACGGCGCGCCGCCTCCTCGACAATGCGGACGACGTCCTCCATCCCGGCCCCCTTGGCGGCCGCCTCGGCACCGGCGAGGACGACGAGCGCCTGGCCGGCCGCGGCGGTCCTCGCGTCGATGAGCGCGACGGGACGGGTCGCGAACTCCGCGGCGAGCGCGGCGTTCCGGTACATGGTCGCGAACTCGATCGCTGGCGTGATGACGACGGCGGAATCGAAGTCGGGCGACTCGATGGCCTGCAGGTACTCTGTCACGAAGGGGTGGTTGGCCCCGGCGAGCTCCTCTCGGGCGAGGGCCTCGGGAACGGGCGTGTCCTCGCCGTCGGGTGGGTCGGTGCCGGTGGCACCGTCCTCGGGCAGGAAGACACTGATGGGGAGCACACAGACACCGAATCTGGCGACGAGCTCCGCGGGCACGCAGGCGCTCGAGTCGGTGATGACTCGCACGGGGCCCATCTGGGCGACGTTACCGCCCACCGAGCGGATCGGGGGAGGACCGTGCCAGAACCTCGTGGCGCGACGGCCGTCGTGACCTCGACCGAGATTGCCCCGCGTCGCTTCACGATGTCCGAGCTCGTCGAGCGGACCGGCGTCGCCGCCGCGACCGTGCGCTACTACCTCGCCGCCGGGGTCCTGCCGCCTCCGGTGAAGGTCGCGGCGAACCGGTTCCTCTACGACGAACGGCACGTCGAGCTCGTCCGGCTGATCCGGCTGCTGCGTGACCAGCGCGGCCTGTCGATCGAGACGATCGGGAGATTGCTCCCGGAGCTGCTGCCCGACCTGTTCGACCGGCCGACGAGCGGTGTGTTCCGGCCGGAGATGTGGAGCCAGCTTCTCGCCGCCGAAACGCAGCTCCAAGCGGGCACCGCGGTCGACGAGCGTCTCGTCGAGGCCGGACTTTCGCTCTTCAGCCGTCGGGGGTACGCGGACGTCTCGATCGACGACGTCTGCCGGGCCGCGCTCATCGCCAAGGGCTCCTTTTACCGGCACTACCCGTCGAAGGGCGAGCTCTTCTTCGCCGTCGTGGAGGAGGCGGCGCGGCGTGCCGCCGCCGAGTTCACTGCCTTGCCCGCGGATCCGGACGCCCTGGACTCGTGGGCGATCGACTCGCTCGCCGCCTTCCTCGTGCCCTCCGTCACCCTGCTCCTCGACCTCGCCTCGCTCGCGACGCAGCGACGTCCGGGGTACGGGCGCGTGCTCAGCCGCGTCGTCGCCACGCTCGCCGACTCCGTCGAGGGGCACCCGGCGGGCTGGAAGGCGTCGTCCCGGGAGATCTCCGGCCGGGCCTTCATCGAGGCCGTCCGCCGGGCGAGCGACGAGCAGCTCGCGGCCGCGGTGCTCGTGGACCGGCAGCTCAAGTAGGGTCGCGCGCAGCGCAGCCCGCTGTGCAGCGCTTTCCTGGGCACTGAGCGCGACGTGAGCACGTTGACGGTCCCGGCGCCATCTGGAAGGATGACCACGAGCAAACGGAGTGACCGACTGGTCACCGCGACTACGTGCGAACGGTTTCCGCCGCGGTTCGGCGGAGCCTGGGCACGGAGGGGGGCGAACCGCTTGCGGACGTCGAACGGCCGCGTTGAGAACGACGAGCGAAAGAAGACGTCGTGAGCAGACAAGACAAGCCTTCGTACCCCCTCCTTGACACGATCTCCTCTCCCGATGACCTGAAGGCCCTCTCGCTCGAGGAGTGCGAGGTCCTCGCAGAGGAGATCCGCCAGTTCATCGTCGAAGTCGTGACGACGGGTGGCACCGGCCACCTCGGGTCGAACCTCGGAGCCGTCGAGGTCATCCTGGCGATGCACCGGGTCTTTTCGTCGCCCCGCGACGTCCTTTTGTTCGACACCGGCCACCAGGCCTACGTCCACAAGCTCGTGACCGGCCGGCACGCCGGTTTCGCCACGCTCCGTCGGGAGGGCGGGCTCTCGGGCTACCCGAGCCGGTCCGAGTCCGAACACGACTGGATCGAGAACTCCCACGCTTCGACGGCGCTGAGCTACGCCTTCGGGATCGCGAAGGCATTCCAGGCGAGCGGCGAGGACGTGACCCGCCGGGTCGTCGCCCTCGTCGGTGACGGCGCGCTCACCGGGGGGCTGGCCTACGAGGCGATGAACAACCTCGGGCACGCCAACGCGCGGGTCTGCATCATCTTGAACGACAACGGCCGCAGCTACGCGCCGACGGTGTCGCGGCTCTCCGAATCGCTGACACACCTGCGCCTGAACCCGAGCTTCAGCGCGATCCAGTCGAAGATCACCCGCGTTCTCGAGGATCTGCCCGGTGTCGGCGCGCTCGCCGGCCAATCGATCCGGAGCCTCACCGCGGCGGTGCGCGAGCTCGTCGAACCGCAGGTCTTTTTCGAGGCGCTCGGGATCCGCTACGCGGGGCCGATCGACGGCCACAACATCGCGGCGGTCGAGCAGGCCCTGAAGCGCGCCGCCAACTGGCACGGTCCGATCGTCCTCCACGTCCTCACGACCAAGGGCAAGGGCTACGGGCCCGCCGAAGATGACACGGTGCAGTGCCTGCACGACTTCAAGCTCGGGCAGCTGACCTCGCCCGGCGCGGCGACCGACAACGGGGCGGTCACCACGGGGCCGCGAAGCCCAGACAAGAACTACACCGAGGCGTTCAGCGAGGCGATGCTCGACTTGGCCAGCCGGGACGAGCGCGTCGTCGCGATCACCGCGGCGATGCCCGGACCGACCGGGTTGTTGAGCTTCGAGGCGCGCTACCCGGACCGTTTCGTCGACGTCGGCATCGCTGAGGCCCACGCCATGACGGCGGCCGCCGGCATGGCGATGGCCGGGCTCCGCCCGGTCGTCGCGATCTACTCGACCTTCTTGTCGCGCTGTTTCGACCAGGAGAACCTCGACGTCGGCCTCCACCGGGCGCCGGTCGTCATCTGCGCCGACCGGGCCGGCATCACCGGGGACGACGGCGCGAGCCACCACGGTGTGCTCGACATGGTGCTCGGGCTGTCGGTCCCGGGCCTCGTGATCTTCGCCCCCGCCGAGCCGAGCGAGATCGCGCCGATGCTCGACGCCGCGCTCGGGCTCGACAAGCCCTCGATCATCCGTTTCCCGAAGACCCCCGGACCGGGCGTGCTCGGACCGGCGGGGATCGGCATGCGGTCAAGGGTGTTGCGCGCCGGTGGCGACGAGATCGTCCTCGTCGGTGTGGGCAAGCTCGCCGCGGCGGCGCTCGGGGCAGCGCGTCTGCTCGCCGAGGACGGGTTCGACGTGACGGTCGTCGACCCCCGCGTCGTGCGTCCGCTCGACCCCGCCCTCGTCGAACGGTGCCGCAACGCCCGGCTCGTTGTCACCGCCGAGGACGGGCTCGTCCACGGCGGGGCCGGCCAGCACCTGCGCGGTGTCGTCGAGCGCGCCGCCGAGCTCGTCAGCGAGCGGCCGCCGACCGTGCTCTGCCTCGGGGTGCCGACGGTCTACATCGGGCACGCCGACCCGGACCTCATCCTCGAGCGCCTCGAGCTCGACGCGTCGGGGATCGCGGCGTCGGTCCGCACGGCGTACGAGCGGCTCACCCGGATAACGGGCAACGGGTCCGGGACTCTTACCGCGCCGAAGCGTCTCGGGCGCCGGCATCGCCACCTCTCCGTGGGGGGCGAGGGGATGGTCGCCCGATGAATCCGCCGGTCGAGCTCGACGGCGCCAGAGTGGCGACGCCTGTCGGGCTCGCCACGGCCGACGTCATGGCAAAGGCCGGCGCGGAGAATTTTCCGGTCGCGACGCGCCTTTTGCCGAGCAGGATCCGGCGACAGCTGCTCGCGATTTACGGCTACGCCCGCTTCGTCGACGACGTCGGCGACTTGGCTCCCGGCGACCGGCTTGCCCAGCTCGGCTGGGTGGAGGGCGAGCTCGACCGGGCGCTCGCCGGTGCGGCGTCTCACCCGGTCTTCGTCGCCGTCGGGCGGCTGGCGGCCGAGATCGGCGTCGGAAGGCGCCCCTTCGTCGACCTGATCGAGGCGAACCGCCAGGACCAGGTGGTGACGAGGTACCCGAGCTATCAGCACCTCGAGGCGTACTGTGCGCTCTCGGCGAACCCGGTCGGCAGGCTCGTCCTCGCCGTCTTCGGCCGGCGCGATGCCGAGTCGGCCGAGTTCTCCGACCGGGTGTGCACGGCGTTGCAGCTCGTCGAGCACTTCCAGGACGTCGCCGAGGACTTCGCGGCAGGACGCGTCTACCTGCCGGCGGAGGACCTCACTCGGTTCGGAGTCGATGAGTCGGCGCTCGCCGCCGGGTCGGCGACGTCGGCTGTCCGGCGGCTCATGGCCTTCGAGGCGGCTCGCGCCCGCCGGCTCCTCGATTCGGGCCGCCCGCTCGTTACGCAGTTGTCCGGATGGGGCCGCGTCGCGGTCGCCGGGTTCGTCGGCGGCGGGCTCGCCCAGCTCGACGCCATCGAACGGCACGGTTTCGACGTCCTGTCGGGACCGGTGAAGGCGACGAGGTCCCGGGTCGGGAGTTCCACCCTCGGCGTGTGGGTGGCGGCGGGGAGGAGTCGGCCGTGACCGACCTCGCCACCGCCTACGACCGCTGCGAGGCGATCACTCGCCGCGAGGCCCGGAACTTCTTTTACGGCATCCGGCTACTCCCCGCGCCGAAGCGGGCGGCGATGTCGGCGCTCTACGCCTTCGCCCGACGGGTCGACGACATCGGCGACGGTTCCGGCTCGGCGGACGAGAAGCGCGGGGCGCTCTCGGCGGTCCGCGACGAGATCGCCCGGGTGACCCGCGGCGACCCGCCTTCCGGCGATCCGGTCCTCGTCGCGCTCGCCGACGCCGTGGCGCGCTACCCGATCCCGGTCGACGCCCTCGGCGAGATCGTCACCGGCTGCGAGATGGACTGCAGCCAGGGGCGGTACGCGTCCTTCGACGAGCTCACCGCGTACTGTCGGTGTGTCGCGGGGTCGGTCGGCCGGCTCTCGCTCGGCGTGTTCGGCTCGGCCGACCCGGCCGGGGCCCCCCGGCTCGCCGATCAGCTCGGGATCGCCCTGCAGCTGACGAACATCTTGCGCGACGTCGTCGAGGACCGCGACCGGATGGGGCGCGTCTACCTCCCGGCGGAGGACCTCGCCCGGTTCGGCTGCCGCGACGACGCGACGGGGCCTGACGGTGCCGTCGTCGCGCTCGTCCGGTTCGAGGCGGACCGGGCGCGCCGCTTCTACGAGGACGGTCTCACGCTGCTCGAGCTGCTCGACCGGCGCTCGCGGGCCTGCGTCGCGGCGATGGCGGGGATCTACCGCCGCGTCCTCGACCGCATCGAGCGCGACCCGCTCGGCGCGCTCGACCACCGGGTGAGCCTCTCGCGCTGGGAGAAGGCCCGGGTGGCGGCCCGCAGTCTCAGGGGGGCGAAGGTGGCGTGAGATCAGGCCCACCGCACATCGTCGTCGTCGGGGGCGGGCTCGCCGGCCTGTCGGCGGCGATCGCCTGCGCGGACTCGGGGGCAACGGTGACGCTTCTTGAGGGCAGGCCGCGCCTCGGGGGCGCGACGTGGTCGTTCGAACGCAACGGACTCGTGTTCGACAACGGCCAGCACGTGTTCCTGCGCTGCTGCACCGCGTATCGCGGGTTCCTCGAACGACTCGGGACGACGGACCGGGCGACCCTCCAGCGCCGGCTCGCGATTCCCGTCCTGCGCCCCGATCCGGGCGGCGGCGCGCCGCGGGTCGGCTGGGTCCGACGCAACAGCCTTCCCGCCCCGGCCCACCTGGCCATCGCGCTCGCCCGTTACCGGCACCTGGCGCTCGGCGAACGGGCGCGCGTCGCCCGGGCGGTCATTGCCCTGCGCAAGCTGAGCCTCGAGGACCCCGGTCTCGACTCCGAGACGTTCGCCGCCTTCCTCGCCCGCAACGGGCAGTCACGCGGGGCGATCGAGCGGCTCTGGGACCTCATCACGCTGCCGACGGTGAACCTGCGGGCCGACGAGGCGTCGTTGACGCTCGGCGCGAAGGTCTTCCGGACCGGGCTCATCGACCGCACCAACGCCGCCGACGTCGGTTGGGCGCGCGTGCCGCTCGACGCGCTGCACGTCGACCCGGCCGCGACGCTCCTCGAGCGACTCGGCGGGACGATCCGCCTGCGCGCCAAGGTCGACTCGATCGACGTCGCCGACTCCGGTCCGAGAACGGCCACCGGCGTCGTCGTCGGCGGCGAGCACGTCGGGGCCGACGCGGTCGTCGTCGCCGTGCCGCACCGGGTCGCGGCGGCGATCCTGCCCGAGGGGGGCATCGTCGACCCGACCCGCCTGGAGTCGCTCGGGGTCTCGCCGATCGTCGACGTGCACGTCGTCTACGACCGCCGGGTCACGAAGCTCGCGATCGCGGCGGGCGTCGACACGCCGATCCAGTTCCTTTTCGACAAGACCGCCGCCTCGGGGCGGGACGTGGCGTCGGGCCAGGTGCTCGCCGTGTCGATCTCGTGTGCCGAGGCCGAGCAGGGCGAGCGGCCCGAGGCGCTCATCGAGCGCTACACGGGGGCCTTGCGGGCCCTGCTCCCGGGGGCGCGGTCGGCCGAGGTCGTCGACGCGGTCGTGAGCCGCGAGCACGAGGCGACGTTCCGCGGCGTGCCCGGGACGGCGCGGCTGCGGCCCGGTCCCGAGACCGGCTTCGAGCGGCTGTTTCTCGCCGGGGCGTGGACGGACACGGGTTGGCCCGCAACGATGGAGGGCGCGGTGCGCAGCGGAGTGCGCGCGGCGCGGCACGCGCTACAGGCGGTCGGAACGACGCGCGCCCCCGTCGATCTCGACTGGGGGGTGGTGGCGTGATCCCGACCGAGAAGGCACCGGCCGTCTTCGGCCGGGCGCGAGACCTCGTCGGGCCGGCGATGCGCACCGCGGTCGGCCGGCTTTCCGCCGAGATGCGGCCGGTCGCCGAGTACCACTTCGGCTGGACGGACGCCGACGGTCGCCCCGTCGGCGGCAACGGCGGCAAGGGGGTACGGCCGGCGCTGGCGATCCTGTCGGCCGAGGCCGTGGGGGCCGACGCGGTGATCGGCGTCCCGGGAGGCGTCGCGGTCGAGCTCGTCCATAACTTCTCGCTCATCCACGACGACGTGATCGACGGTGACGCCGAGCGGCGCCACCGCCCGACGGTCTGGGCGCGCTACGGGATCGGGCAGGCCGTGATCGTCGGCGACGCGTTGCTCGCGCTCGCCCAGCAGATCCTCCTCGACCCCGCCAGGGTCCTCGAGCTCGACCGGGTCGCCGAGTGCGACGCGGCACGGCGCGCGGCGAGCCGGATCGCCGACTCGACGGCCTCGATGATCGCCGGCCAGGCCCTCGACATGGCCTTCGAGACGCTGCCGACCGTCGACGTCGCGGGGTGCCTCGCCATGGAGGGCGGCAAGACCGGGGCGCTGCTCGGCTGCGCGGCGGCGATCGGCGCCGAGCTCGCCGGAGCGCCGGCCGAGGTCGTGGCGTCGCTCGACCGCTTCGGGTTCGAGCTCGGGCTCGCCTTCCAGGCGGCCGACGACCTGCTCGGCATCTGGGGCGACCCGGCCCGCACGGGCAAGCCGGCCTGGAGCGACCTGCGCTCGCACAAAAAGACCCTCCCGGTCGCGGCGGCCCTCGCCACGGGCGGGGCCGACGCGGCGGAGCTCGCCGAGCTGCTCGCGGTGCCGTGCCTCAGCGACGGGCAGGTCGCCCGGGCGGCCGAGCTCGTCGAGCAGGCGGGTGGCCGGGAGATCAGCACGGCCGAAGCGCGGCGCCGGCTCGACGCGGCGCTCGCTGCGCTCGACTCGCCGCACCTCGCCGCGGGCCCGCGGGCCGAACTCACCGAGGTGGCGCGTTTCGTGATCGAGCGGGAGTTCTAGGCATGGCACCCGCCGAGATGGTCGAGGAGCGAGAGCTCGCCGCGGCGCGCCGCGCCCTCGGGAAAGCGCGCACCCACCTCCTTTCGATCCAGGAACCCGAGGGTTGGTGGAAGGGCGAGCTCGAGACGAACGTGACGATGGACGCCGAGGACCTGTTGCTCCGTGAGTTCCTCGGCATCCGTGGGGCGAAGGACACGGCGGAGGCCGCGGCGTGGATCCGCTCGAAGCAGCGTCCCGACGGGACCTGGGCCACGTACCACGGCGGGCCGGGGGACCTGTCGACGACGGTCGAGGCGTACTGCGCGCTCCGCCTCGCCGGCGACGAGCCGGCCGACGAGCACATGGCGCGGGCCGCGGCGTTCGTCCGCTCCTCGGGCGGGGTCGAGAACACGCGGGTCTTCACGAGGATCTGGCTCGCGCTGTTCGGGCTCTGGCCCTGGGACGAGCTGCCGACTCTCCCGCCCGAGATCGTGGCGCTCCCGGCGTGGATGCCCTGCAACATCTACGACTTCGGCTGCTGGGCGCGCCAGACCGCCGTCGCCATCACCGTCGTGGGCGCCTACCGCCCGGTCCGGCCGGTCTCGTTCGGCGTCGACGAGCTGCGGACCGGCAAGGCTCCCGACCGCCCCGGACCGTCGCTGCGGGACTGGACCGGCCGATTCGTGCTCCTCGACCGGGTCCTCCACCAGTACGACCGGCTCGCCAACCGGCAGCCGCTGCGCCGGACGGTGCGCGAGGCGGCGCTGCGCAAGGCGGAAACCTGGATCGTACGGCGCCAGGAGGCCGACGGGAGCTGGGGGGGCATCCAGCCGCCCTGGGTGTACTCGATCCTCGCGTTGCACCTGCGGGGCTACCCCCTCGACCACCCCGTCCTCGCCTCGGCCTTCGCCGGCTTGGAGCGGTTCTTGGTGCGCAAGGACGGCCTGCGCCGCCTCGAGGCGTGCCAGTCCCCGGTGTGGGACACGGCCCTCGCCGTGATCGCGCTCGCCGACGCCGGGGTCGACGCCGACGACGAGGCGCTCGTGCGCGCCGTGCGCTGGACACTTGGCGAGGAGGTCCGCGTCCGGGGCGACTGGTCGGTGCGCCGGCCGGAGGTGCCCGAGGGCGGCTGGTCCTTCGAGTTCGACAACGACAACTACCCCGACGTCGACGACACCGCCGAGGTCGTCCTCGGGCTGCGCCGCGTCGCCCACGAGGACCCCGCAGCCGTCGACGAAGCAGTCGAGCGCGCCGTCGCCTGGGTCGAGGGCATGGCGTCGAAAGACGGCGCCTGGGGCGCCTTCGACGCCGACAACGTGCGCCAGATCCTCTACGAGATCCCGTTCTGCGACTTCGGGGCCGTGATCGACCCGCCGAGCGCGGACGTGACGGCCCACGTCGTCGAGATGCTCGCCCACGAGCCGTCAGCCGACCCGGCCGTCCTCGCCAAGGGGGTCGGGTGGCTGTTAGCCGAGCAGGAGGACGACGGGGCCTGGTTCGGCCGCTGGGGCGTGAACTACGTCTACGGCGTCGGGGCGGTCGTCCCGGCGCTCGTCGCCGCGGGCGTCGACGCCGACGCCGAGCCGATCCGGCGCGCCGTCGAGTTCCTGGAGACGTACCAGAACGACGACGGCGGCTGGGGCGAGGACATCCGCAGCTACGACGACCCCGCCCTCCGGGCCCAGGGCGAGTCGACCGCCTCCCAGACGGCCTGGGCGCTCCTCGCTCTCGTCGCGGCGGGCCGGGCGCGCTCGGCCGCGGCGTGCCGCGGGGTGGCCTGGCTGGCGATGACGCAGCTACCCGACGGGAACTGGGACGAGCCCTGGTACACGGGGACGGGGTTCCCGGGGGACTTCTACCTCAACTACCACCTCTACCGGCTCGTCTTCCCGCTGTCCGCGCTCGGGCGGTGGTGCCGGGCGGTCGACGACGCCTCTGCCGCCCCGGGCGCGCGCACCGAAGCCGCCCACCAGGCCCACGCCGGGCGCGCGGCAACCCGCGCCGGAGCGGGGCGCTGATGGCGCCACGGCGCGCGGCCTGTAGCCCGCAGCCCGCACCCCCGATGTACCGCCCGACCACCCAACTAAAAGCCGGTGAGACCTGATGCCCATCCCGATCCGACAGAACATGCGCATGGCGGCGTATCTCGTGCGCCAACGGCTGGCGAGACGTGAGAAGTACCCGCTCATCGTCGAGCTCGAGCCGCTGTTCGCCTGCAACCTCGCCTGCCCGGGCTGCGGCAAGATCCAGTACCCGACCGAGATCCTGCGCAAGCGCGTCACCCCGGAGGCGGCGTTCGCCGCGATCGAGGAGTGCGGCGCGCCGATGGTCTCGATCGCCGGCGGCGAGCCGCTCCTCCACCCCCAGATCGAGGAGATGGTCGAGGGTCTCATCGCCCGCAAGCGGTTCATCTACCTCTGCACGAACGCGGTCCTCCTCAAGCGGCGGATTGACCGGTTCAAGCCCTCGCCGTACTTCTCGTGGGTGGTGCACATCGACGGGTTGCGCGAACGCCACGACGCGGCCGTCGACCGCGAGGGGGTCTTCGACACGGCGATCGAGGCGATCAAGCTCGCCAAGTCGAAGGGCTTCCGCGTCACGACGAACTCGACGTTCTTCACGAACGACTCAGCAAAGACGATCCGCGAGGTCCTCGACTTCCTGAACGACGAGCTGCGGGTCGACGCGATGATGATCTCTCCGGCCTACGCCTACGAGAAGGCGTCGGACCAGGAGCACTTCCTCCCGGTCGACCAGGCCCGGCAGGTCTTCGGGGAGGCCTTCGGTGACGGCCGGCGGCGCAAGTGGCGTCTCAACCACACGCCGCTCTTCCTCGACTTCTTAGAGGGCAAGGTCGACTACCAGTGCACGCCGTGGGGGATCCCGAGCTACTCGGTCTTCGGCTGGCAGCGGCCGTGCTATCTGATGAGCGACGGCTACACGGCCACGTACAAAGAGCTCATCGAGACGACCGACTGGGACAAGTACGGACGAGGGCGCGACCCGCGTTGTGACAACTGCATGGCGCACTGCGGGTATGAACCCTCCGCCGTCACGGCGATGACGAAGTCGTTCCGTCAGGTGGTGCGGGCGGCCGTCGGGACGCACTGAGGAGCCGGTCGAAGGGCTGTTTCGGCCCCGCGGGCGCGTAGGCTTGACCCCGCGGGGCTGTAGCTCAGCTGGTTAGAGCGACTGGTTTGCAACCAGTAGGTCACGGGTTCGAATCCCGTCAGCTCCACCCGTTGGCCCGTATCCCATTTAGTGGACCGCTCTTGTGAGAACGCCTCGGACTGCAGACCGGCGGATCAGCGATGCCCTTTGCCGTCGATGGCCCGTCCTCTCGGGCAACAACTGATCCGGAACACCTTGGTCGTCGCGAGTCTGGAGCGCGCGATTCGGGCCGTTCGGACCGATCCGATTCGCGAGACCGGTCTCCGTCCCGGCTCGCAGCCGATCGTGCCTAGCGCGGTGCGAGCGGCATCGTCGGGATCACCGGCTTCTTGAACGTCTCGTTCACGACCCCGGCGAACGACGCGTACCACGCCGCGGCAGCGGTGGCGAGTCCGACCCATCCGCCCGCCTTGGTGAGGTCCGCGTTCGAATGGAAGGCGCCGATCGTGAGGAGCACGAACGTGATCGTGAGGAGCACGAAGACGGCGACCACTGCGCCGCTCACCCTGAAAGACGCCACCGTCATGTAGGCGGTGAAGATGGTCCAGCCCAAGAGAAACACGCCCACCGCGACGGGGAGGTCGGCGGCCTTCACCCCTGGGGCGATGAACTGGATGAAGACGTAGTAGGCGATCCAGAAGGCGCCGAAGGAGGAGAAGGCGACGGCGCCGAAGGTGTTCTTGCGGACGAACTCCCACATTCCGGCGAGGAGCTGGGCGCCGCCGCCGTACACGAGAGCCAGCGCGAGAGCGGCCTTGGCCCCGGGGCCCCAGACGTTGGTGTTCCCGATGCTGAGCGCGAACGTCGTCATGGCGAAGGCGGCCAACCCCAGCGGGGCTGGATCCGCCACACGATGGACCGCCAGGCCGGCGCCCCCACCACCGGTTGAGGCTCCCTGTGTTTCCCCGGGATGCGTGATCACGTCTCTTCCCTTCCGTCGTCGACTTGCCTTGGGTTCTTTTGTCGGGCGATTCCGACCGTACTCTGAACCTCAACCCCTGTCACCGGCCTTGGCGGCAGGACGGGCTGGTGGGAGCGGCGCGGTCGGTTAGCGCTCGCGCGCTGTGGCTAGAAGTGGTGGATCGCCCACCCGCCAAACGGCGTCGCGTACCTTGCTTATTTTCCCGAAAGGCACACCGGCGCGGACGCGCGCCGGCACGAGGTCCAGGAAGGGGTGCTTGTCGGGCGCGGCGCGAGACTTCAGGAAGTCGCCGCGTGACCGGCGCGCGAGTCCGATCCACTGGTTTTGACGATTGCTCGGTGCTCGCGATAATGGGTCGAAAAGAGATAGGGCCGAGACGGGAGAGGAACCATGGCAGACGAGCTTCCGACGGAAGAGTCTGAGAGCGAGAAGGTCTCTGAGGCCGAGATTGCCGTCCACTGGCGCGAAGAGGGCTACTACTACCCTTCCCCGGCCTTCATCGCTCAGGCGAATGCTCCCGATCCCGAAATCCTCGACCGGTTCGCCGAAGATCGGTTCCCCGACTGCTTCAAGGAGTACTCCGACCTTCTGACGTGGGATTCGCCCTGGCAGACGATGCTCGACACGAGCAATCCGCCGTTCTGGAAGTGGTTCCTGGGCGGTCGTCTCAATGCCAGCTACAACTGCGTCGACCGCCACCTGGATTCGGCGGGGGACAAAGCGGCGATCGTTTGGGTGCCCGAGCCGGAGACCGAGGACACTCAGGCCATCACCTACCGGGAGCTCTACCGGCGCGTGAACGAGTTCGCGGGTTTGCTCCGGGGTTTTGGCGGGGTGCAGACCGGCGACCGGGTCACCTTCTATCTGCCGATGATTCCGGAGCTCCCGGTGTCCATGCTCGCCTGCGCGCGGCTCGGAGTCATCCACTCCGAGGTGTTCGGCGGGTTCTCGGGTGCCGCGTGCGGAGATCGGATCGCCGACTCCGGTAGCCGCATCCTCGTGACGGTGGACGGCTACTACCGCAACGGGGAGCTAGTCGACCACAAGGCCAGGGCCGACGAGGCCGTGCAGGCGGCCAGCGAGCTCGGTCAAAAGATCGACAAGGTGCTCGTGTGGAGGCGCCACCCGGGACAGTACGCGTCACAGAGCCCGATGGTCGAGGGCCGGGACTTCTTCGTCGACGAGCTCATCGGGGAGTATCGCGACAAGGTGGTTGACCCCGTTTCGATGCCTGCCGAAGCGCCGTTGTTCCTCATGTACACCAGCGGGACGACAGGACGGCCGAAGGGTTGCCAGCACTCGACGGGAGGGTACCTCGCATACGTTGCGGGAACCGCGAAGTACTACCAGGACATCCACCCGGACGACGTCTACTGGTGCACTGCGGACATCGGATGGATCACGGGACACTCTTACATCGTTTATGGCCCACTGTTGCTAGGGACGACGACCGTCATCTACGAGGGCGTGCCCACCTACCCAGATCCTGGCCGCGCCTGGCGGATCGCCGAACGGCTCAAGGTGAACATCTTCCACACCGCGCCCACGATGATCCGGATGCTGCGCAAGCTCGGACCGGACGAGCCGGCGAAGTACGACTACCACTTCAAGCACATGACAACCGTCGGTGAACCGATCGAGCCAGAGGTGTGGCGTTGGTATTACGAGGTGGTCGGCAAGGGAGAGGCCGTCATCGTCGACACGTGGTGGCAGACCGAGAACGGAGGGTTCCTCGGCAGCACGCTGCCCGCGGTGCACCCGATGAAGCCCGGCAGCTGCGGACCGGCGGTGCTGGGCATCTACCCCGTGATCTACGACGACGACCGCAAGGAAGTACCGGCTGGAAGCGGCAGGGCGGGCAACATCTGCATCCGCAACCCCTGGCCCGGGCTCTGCCAGACGGTCTGGGGCCAGCCCGACAGGTTCGTGGAGATCTACTACGGGAAGTACTGCGCCGACAAGAACAGCAAGGACTGGCATGACTGGCCGTACTTGGCGGGCGACGGAGCGGTGCAGGCTGCCGACGGTTACTTCCGGATCCTCGGTCGGATCGACGACGTGATCAACGTCGCCGGGCACCGGCTCGGGACCAAGGAAATCGAATCTGCCGCTCTCACGGTGGACGAGGTCTCCGAGGCGGCTGCGATCCCGGTCATCGACGAGGTGCGCGGGCGCGCGGTCGAGATTTACGTCTGTCTGAAACCGGGCGTGGCCTCGAGCAAGGCGATAGAGAACAAGGTGAAAGAGGCCATCGATCGCTTGATCGGCAAGATCGCTCGACCGAGGAATGTCTGGATCGTCCAGGACATGCCGAAGACCCGGTCCGGCAAGATCATGCGCAGGGTGATTGCGGCCGTTTCCAATTTCGGCGAGGTCGGGGACGTGAGCACTCTTGCCAACCCGGAGATCGTCGAAGAGATCCGTCATTACGTCCAGAGCGAGAAGCTCAAGCGCGGCGAACAGCCGAAAGAGCTGAGCTCAGAGGAGGCCGCGGAGATCGCGGCCTTCGGCAAGGCGGAGTAACGAGCCTCCGCTGGTCCTTGAGGGCTGGCAGTAGGCGCATCGTGACGGCTCCCGGGCGGACCTTGGTCAGCGCATGGCCATGCCCGCCCGGGGGTTTACATCGCGGGACGACCCGGGGCGATTGACAGAATCTGTGAAACGACTTGTCCCGCTAGCAACGTGGCGGTACCTCGAACCGGCGATTCGCCCTCGATCAGTACTGCCTTCCTCGCCCTCGTGCCGCCGCGCGTCAGCGCCAGTGTGCCTTTCGGGACAATAAGCAAGGCACGCGACGCCGTTTGGTAGGTGGGCGATCCACAACCTCTGGTCGTCGCTCGAAGGCGTCCGATCCGGCCTCCGGCCGATCGTGCAACCACGACCGAATGCCGATTCGTTGACTGCAGCTTGTTGCTGCTCCGGCGAACCTAATGTTGGCCTGAGTCCTCGACGAACGGAATCGTCGGAACCGTCGGCCGGTCGGCCACCAGGTCTGGGCGGTACGTCTGGCTGACGGGAGAAGCGAGATGGGCTACGTGATGTCCGCCCCGCGATACGACGTGATCAGCGTCGGTGACGTCGCCACCGACCTGTTCATCCGCCTCCCCGACGGCCAGGTGAAACGGCGCGTCGACGAGGGCGGGACGTGGCTCGAGATCCCGCTCGGCGCGAAGGTCCCCTACGAGAAGTCGACGACCGTCGAGGCGGGTGGGAGCGCGGCGAACGCAGCCGTCGCCCTCGCGCGACTCGGGCTACGTGTCGCGTTGGCGAGCTTCCTCGCCGACGACGAGATTGGACGCGACCTGCTCGGGGTGCTGCAGACCGAGCGCGTCGACACCCGCCTCGTCCACATCGACTCGTTAGCGCACACGAACCGCAACTTCGTGCTCTCCTACCACGGGGAGCGGACGGTGCTCGACTGGCACGAAGAGTTCGACTACCACTGGCCGCACCTCAGGCCGAGCGAGGTTCCGAGCTGGCTATACCTCACCTCGCTCGGTCCGTACGCCCTCGACTACCAGGACCAGGTCGCCGACTGGCTCGAGGAGAACCCCGGTGTCCGGGTGCTGTTCCAGCCCGGTACCTTCCAAGTCGACGCCGGCGCCGATCGGCTCTCCCGCCTCTACAAGCGAGCCGAGGTGCTCGTCTGCGACCGGGCCCAGGCGGCCGCGATCAGCGGTCGGCGCGCGAGCTACCCCGTCGATCTGCTCGACCCCCTTTCGGAGCTCGGCCCGTCCCAGGTCGTCGTCATCGACGAGGCGGGCGGTGCCGTCGCGAGCGACGGGAAGCACCGCTACGCCGTCCCGCCGTTCCCGGACTCGAGTGCGCCGCTCGACCGCACCGGGGCGGAGGATGCCTTCGCCGCGACCCTCGCCGTGGCGCTCATCCGGGGCATGCCCCTTGCGGAGGCTCTGAAGTGGTCCCCGGTGAACTTCATGAGCGTCTCGCACGAGATGGGCTCGCAAGCCGGCCTGCTGCACGAGGAGGAAATGCGCGACCACCTCGCCGAGGCTGGCAAGGCGTTCTCCGTGCGCGTCGACTAAGAGTTCCCGCCCGCCGCGGGCGTTCTCCGTCTCGAGCGGGCGCCTCCCCGCATCTCTGCCTCGGGAGACGGGCGTTCCTGCGCATCCGACCCAGTTGCATTGCGTTCGCATTTAGCTATCCTCTTTTCGGGATGGCTGATTCGAGGACCACCGCGACGGACCGGGACCGGGTCGCCCGCAAGCCGCTCAGCGCGGCGGAGCGACGTCGGGTTGCCGGCATGGGAGCGGTCATCGCCGCCCTGCACGCGCTGGGGTGGGGCATCTTCGTCCTGGCGATCCTGCCGGCCCACTACAAGCTGCTCGGGCTCGGTGTCGCGGTGACGGCCTACACGCTCGGTCTGCGGCACGCGTTTGACGCCGACCACATCTCGGCCATCGACAACACGACGCGCAAGCTCATGTCCGAGGACAAGCGACCGCTCAGCGTCGGGTTCTTTTTCTCGCTCGGCCATTCGTCGATCGTCGTGGCGCTGGGTGTGGCCTTGACGGTCGTCACGAGGAACGTCTTCCACGCGGTGCGGGACCCGCACTCGGCGCTGCAGAGCTTCGGCGGCGTATTCGGGACGGCCATCTCCGGCTCGTTCCTCTACCTCATCGCCGCGATCAACGTCGTCATCCTCGTCGGGATCGCTCGGATCTTTTTCCAGATGCGCCGCGGCGTCTACGCCGAGGACGAGCTCGAGAACCAGCTGCAGGCGCGGGGATTCATGTTCCGGATCCTCGGCAAACATCTCGGTGTGATCACAAGCCCTTGGCAGATGTACCCGGTGGGAGTGCTCTTCGGGCTGGGATTCGACACGGCGACCGAGGTCGCGCTCCTTGCCGCGACGGCCGGCGCCGCCGAGTCGGCGCTGCCGTGGTACGCGGTCATGGCGCTGCCGGTGCTCTTCACCGCTGGGATGACGCTGCTCGACACGATCGACGGGTCGTTCATGAACTTCGCCTACGGCTGGGCCTTCGCCCAGCCGGTCCGGAAGGTCTACTACAACCTCGCGATCACGGGGCTGTCGATCGTGGTCGCCTTCGTCGTGGGCACGATCGAGATCCTCGGGCTCGTCTCCAACGAACTTCACCTCGGTGGCTTCTGGGGCTCGTTCGCCGGGTTCAACATCAACCTCGCCGGGTTCGTCATCGCCGGCCTGTTCGTCGTCGTGTGGGCCGGTGCGCTCGCCATCTGGCGGTTCGGCCACATCGAGCAGCGCTGGGAGTCGGCGGCCGCCGCCCAGCGCGCCGTTCGCGGCGAGCTCGTCCTCACGCAGGCCTTCCCCGAACCGGAACCGGGCGTCCTCGACGCCTGACGGGAGCGGAGCACCCGCTTCCGGTGAGTTCGCCTAGCTCTCGCCGCGCCGCGGTTGCCTTGCCGTGCAGTTCGCGCAGGTCCCGGTGATCTCGATGGTGTGGGTCGTTCCCCCGAAGCCGTTGGCCGCGGCGACACGGGCCGCCCAGCTTTCGATCTCCGGGTACTCGACCTCGACCGTCGTGCCGCAGACGCGGCAGATGAGGTGATGATGGTGGTGCTCCGAGCCGCACCGGCGGTAGAGGGTCTCGCCGTCATCTGATCGCAGGACGTCGACTTCGCCAGCCTCGGCCAGCGCACGCAACTGGTTGTAGATCGTCGTGAGCCCGACGTTCTCGCCCCGGGACCGAAGTTGTGTGAAGAGTTCCTGGGCGGACTGGAAGGAATCTGAGCCCTCGAGGACTCCAGCGAGCGCCCGCTTCTGGCGGGTCAGTCGTTCGCGCGGTGCCCGGGGAGCAGATCTTCCTGTTCCGTTGGTCATGGTTCTGCCTCCCTCGGGGCTTGGCTCGTGGCGTCGACGACGACCCGGACGACGCGGGCATCTGCGAGTCGGTAGGTGATCTCCGTTCCGGTTCGGGTCGTGGTGACGAGCCCGGCGTCGCGAAGGACCTTCAGGTGCTGCGAGAGCAACGGCTGACTGACCTCGCGATCTTGTCCGCGCAGTGCGGCCTGCAGCTCGTGCACGCACCGCGGAGCCTTCGCCAACTCGGCGACCACCGCCAGGCGGACCTCGGAGGCCAACGCCCTGAGCAGCTCGACCGCGCCTGCCAAGGCACTGCGATGGACATCCCGGACCACCTCAGAACATTAGAACACCTTTATATAACAACCTCCGATTTATCTAATAGCTGTAACGGTTCCCGTTTCCGTTAGTATAGGCCGACCGGGGGTGAGGCTCGCCTCTCTGAGCCGGAGGGCGGCGACCTGATCGGTCGCTTCCGAAGAGAGATCGAGGGGAAACGCGGCATGGAATCGCAGCACAGGATCCGCCGAGGCGCAGGGGCGGGGGTACTCGCCCTCGCGCTCATCGCTCCCCTCGCCGGGTTCGGCACGCACCCGGCGACGAGGGGGAGCTCTGCGGGCGGGAAGATCGCCGTCGTCGCGGCGGAAGACGAGTACGGCAACGTCGCGGCGCAGGTCGGCGGGGAGTACGTCGCTGTCGATTCCATCGAGAGCAATCCGAACACGGACCCGCACACCTACGAGGTGTCGCCCGGGGTCGCCCAAGCCGTCGGCGCTGCCCGGGTCATCATCCAGAACGGGCTCGGCTACGACGAGTTCATGACGAAGATCGAATCGGCGTCCCCGAACCCCAAGCGGTACGTGATCGATGTGCAACACCTCCTCGGCCTCCCGGACAGCACGCCGAATCCGCACCTTTGGTACGACCCGACCACGATGCCGGCCGTCGCCCGCAAACTCGCCACCGACTTCTCCCTGATCGACCCGGCCCACGCCGCCTACTTCGAGATCCACGCCGTGCGGTTCGTCGCCTCGCTCGGTCCGTGGCTCCGGGCGATCGCAGCGTTCAAGGCGAAGTACCCGGGGACACCCGTTGCGACGACCGAGCCTGTGGCGGACTACATGCTGGAAGCGGCTGGCGCCAGGAACCTGACGCCGTTCACCCTGCAGGCGGACATCATGAACGGCGTCGACCCGGCGCCGCAGGACTTGACGACCCAGGAGGGCTTCTTTTCTGGGCACAAGGTCAAGGTCTTCGTCTACAACCAGCAGGTGACGGATTCACTCACCGAAAGCTTCATTACCGCCGCCCACAACGCCGGCATTCCGGTGATTGGGGTGTACGAGACGATGCCGGTGCCCGCCTACGACTACCAGTCGTGGATGCTCGCCGAGGTCACGGCGTTGACGAGGGCCGTGGCTAACCACGTGTCGACGACGCATCTGTAGCCGTGACGGACGCAGCCGAGGGCAGCTCAACCGAGATCCTCTCGGTCGCCAACCTCAGTGTCTCGCTGGCGGGTCGCGAGATCCTCCGTGACGTCAGCTTCACCTGTGACGCCGGTGAGTTCATCGGGCTCATCGGGTCGAACGGCGCCGGCAAGACCACGCTGTTGCGGGTGATCCTCGGCCTCACCGCTCCGACGTCCGGATCCGTCCGGGTGGCGGGGAGAGAGCGTTCGAGCCGCAAACCGCTCATCGGATACGTCCCGCAGAAGATCGGGCTCGATCCCGACATGCCCATCCGGGCCCGGGACCTCGTCGGCCTCGGGATCGACGGGCACCGTTTCGGGATCCCCCGGCCGACGGCGAAGCGCAACGCCCTCATCGACGAGATGCTCGCCGCGGTGGACGCCACCCGTTTCGCCGACGCCCGGGTCGGCAACCTCTCCGGTGGCGAGCAGCAACGCATCATGATCGCTCACGCCCTCATCAGCCGCCCGAGGCTCCTCCTGCTCGACGAGCCGTTGGCGAATCTCGACATCAGGAGCGAGCAGGAGGTCGTGAGCCTCGTCGCGCGCATCGCGGCCGAGCAGAACGTCGCTGTCCTGTTCGCAGCCCACGGCATGAACCCGCTGCTGCCCGTGATGGACCGGGTGGCCTACATCGCGCGCGGCAGGGTTGCGATCGGCACCACCGCGGAGGTCGTCACGACCGAGTCGCTGAGTCGGCTCTACGGGCGCCACGTCGACGTCGTCACGGTGCACAACCGGATCCTCGTCGTCGCCGGCCGGGAGGACGAGGGGCTCCACCACGTTGAGCCGGTTCCGCGTGCGGAGCCGACATGATCGTGGCGGGCGTTGGTTCGGCCGTCATCGAGCCGGGGTTCTTCTCCAGCGCCCCGGTCCAGGTCGCCCTCGTCGTCGGGGCCATCGCCGCCGTCGTCTCCGGCGTCGTCGGGATCTTCACCGTCGTGCGCGGGCAGTCCTTCGCCGGTCACTCCCTTGCCGACATCGGGACCGCCGGAGGTTCGGCGGCGTTCCTTGTCGGGGTCAACCCGCTCTACGGCTTCGTCGCCATGAACCTCGTGGCGGGCGGAGTGATGGAGCTGATCGGCATTCGCCGACCCCGGGGCAGGGACGTCGCCACGGGCATCGTCCTCGGTGCGGCGCTCGGGTTCGCCGCGCTGTTCCTCTATTTCGACACGACGTCGACGAGCACGACCGGGGCGACGATCAACGTGCTGTTCGGATCCATCTTCACCCTGCCCTCGTCGATCGTCCCGGTCATCGTGGTCCTCAGCGTGCTGGCGATCGGCATGACGTGCTTCCTGTATCGCCCGCTCCTCCTCAGTTCGCTGAGCCCCGACCTCGCCGCGGCCCGGGGCGTCTCGCTCCGGTTCGTCGGGATCGGGTTCCTCGTCTCCCTGGCGCTCGCCGTGTCGCTCTCGGCGGTCACCATCGGGGCGATCCTCTCGACGGCCCTGCTCATCGGTCCCGCCGCGACCGCCCTGCGGTTCACCAAGCGAACCGGGTCTGCCATCGTCGCGGCCGCCGCCATCGGTGTCGGCGCGACCTGGCTCGGCATCCTCCTGTCCTACGACAGCTACTACTGGACGCCGTCGCACCGGGGATGGCCGGTCAGCTTCTTCGTCGTCGCGGTGGTCTTCGTCGTCTACCTGGCGGCGGACCTTTTCACCGGGCATCGCGTGACGGCTCGGCGCCCGACCATGCGGGGGGCCCGCTGATGTTCTCGCCGTTCATGATCAACGCCTGGGAGGCCTCGACCATCGTGGCCGTCGTCGCCGGGGTCGTCGGATTCTTCACCGTCCTGCGCGGCTCCTCGTTCGCGGCGCACGCGCTCCCGAACGGAGCCTTCGCCGGGGCTGCGGGGGCGAGCCTCGTCGGCGCGAGCACGATCCTCGGCCTCGGGGTCTTCTCGCTTCTCGGGGCTATCGGGATCGCGAGCCTCGGCCGCCGGGCACGGCACGACGTCGCCACGGCGCTCGCCATCGTCTTGATGCTGGGACTCGGCTCCCTTTTCCTCTCGATGACGACGCAGTACGCGCCCGAGATCTTCTCGCTGCTGTTCGGCGAGGTGCTCGGCGTCGCCAGCAACGAGTTGGCTCCGACCGCGGCGATCGGGCTGGTCTGTGTCGCCGCGATCGCTGTCCTGTACCGCCCGCTGCTTCTCTCCTCCGCGGCGCCCGACCTCGCGGAAGCGCGTGGCATCAAAGGAGAGCGGATCGAGCTCGCCTTCCTCCTCGTGATCGCGCTCGTCACGACGATGGCTGTTCCCGTGGTGGGCACGCTCCTCATCTTCAGTCTGCTCGTGGGCCCGGCTGCCGCGGCTCGCTGCTTCACGAACAAGCCGCTGACGGCGATGGGTCTTTCGGTCGTGTTCGCCCTCGTGACCGTGTGGTCTGCCATCGCCCTCTCGTACACGTCGAACCTGCCGATCGGGTTCTTCGTGGGGGCGATCGGGGCGGTCGGCTACGCGACCGGTCGGAGCTGGACGGCGCGGCGCAGGCTCGCCTGACGACGCCGGCGACGGTTCGGTGGCGCGCGGGGCCGGCCCCGACGCGGTCTAATGGGGCGATGGGACGACTTGACGAGATCGACCTCTCCGCCTCGATGACGCGGGAGAAGTCGGAACAAAGGATCGAACGGCTGCAGCTGCGCCTGCTCCACCTCCGGCTCGTGAGCGGCGGGCTGCTCGGCACCGGCGAGCTCGGCCCGCCGCTCTGCGTCGTCTTCGAGGGGTGGGACGCCTCGGGCAAGGGCGGGGCGATCAAGCGGCTCGTCGGGCGGATCGACCCGCGCCACGTCTCCGTCGCCGAGTTCGGCGTGCCATCGGACGAGGAGAAGCGGCACCACTTCCTGTGGCGCTTCGGGGACAGCCTGCCCGGCTGGGGCGAGATGAGCGTCTTCGACCGCTCGTGGTACGGGCGGGTGCTCGTCGAGCGGGTGGAGAAGCTTGTGAAGCCGGACGTGTGGCGACGCGCCTACGACGAGATCAACGACTTCGAGCACGGGCTGGTCGACGAGGGCATGACGCTCGTCAAGATCTGGCTCCACATCTCCGACGGGGAGCAGAAGCGCCGTTTCGAGGCCCGCCGTGACGACCCGCTCCGGCGCTGGAAGCTGACCGACGAGGACTGGCGCAATCGCTCGAAGCGCACGGAGTACGTCGAGGCCGTCGAGGAGATGCTCGACAAGACGGACAAGGCGGACGCGCCCTGGGATCTCATCCCGGCCGAGAGCAAGCACTACGCGCGGGTCGCGGTCCTAAAGACCGTGATCTCGAGGATGGAAGAGGGCATGCGCCGCTGGGGCATCGAGCCCCCGGCGTCCGAGGGCGAGGACTACGACAAGTCCGCGTAACGGGGGCACGGCCGCCGGCCCTTTGGCCTCGTTGTGGCGCCCGCCCGCTCGCGGAGCGTAGCGGATCGGAGGTGAGCGCGGGATCCTCCTACGGGATGCGCGCGGCGAGCTCGTCGAGGCAGGCGTCGGGGACCTCGAGGTCGCCGGTGCCGACGCCGACGGCGATATCGGGCCGGTACGCCCCGTGGAAGTCCGACCCGCCGGTCGCGACGAGGCCGTGACGACCGGCGAGATGCGCGAGGTGGCGGCGCGTCGCCTTGTCGTAGCGGGCGTAATGGGCTTCGAGACCGGAAAGGCCGGCAGCCGCGAGCCCGGCGACGAGCGCGTCGAGGCGGTCCGGGGAAAGCCCGAGCGAGGACGGGTGGGCGAGGACCGTCACCGCTCCGGAGGCGCAGGCATCCCGGATGACCGTCGCCGGTTCGACGGCGGTCCGGGGGACGAAGGCGGACGCGCCGGTCGCCAGATAGCGGCGGAACGCCTCGGCGAAAGACCCGGCAGCCCCCTGCCGCACGAGCGCGGCGGCGATGTGCGGCCGCCCGACGACCGGCCCGTGCGCTTCGGCGCGGACCTCGTCATAGGAAAGCGCGATCCCGAGCCCGGCGAGGCGCTCGAGGATCCGCTCGTTGCGCTCCTCCCGGTCGGCGCGGAGACGCTCGAGCAGGTCGGCGAGCGGATTTGGACCGTCGGTGACGAAATAGCACAGAAGGTGCGTCGGCCCGGCCTCCGAGGTGCAGGAGACCTCGCAGCCGGGGACGAGCCGGATCCCAGCCGTCTCGGCCGCGGCCTTCGCCTCGACGAGCCCGAAGAGACTGTCGTGATCCGTGAGCGCCACGGCGGTGCATCCCGCCACGGTGGCGAGCTCGACGACACGCCCGGGCGGCTCGCTCCCGTCCGACCAGGTCGAGTGCGTATGCAGGTCGATCACCGCAAGAAACGTAGCGGCGGCGGGGTGTGAAGAGCCGGAAGGTCGATCGGGGTATCGCCGGCGGGATGGCACAATGGCGGCAGTGAGGGAGGCCTGCGGCGTGTTCGGCGTGTACGCGCCCGGGGTCGAGGTCGCCCCGCTCGTCTTCGACGGGCTGTTCTCGCTCCAGCACCGGGGGCAGGAGTCGGCCGGTATGGCGGTGAGCGACGGGGAGACGATCACCGTCGTGAAGGACATGGGCCTCGTGACGTCGGTGTTCACGCCGCGTTCGCTCGACTCGCTGCAGGGGCATCTCGGGATCGGCCACGTCCGCTACTCGACGATGGGCCAAAGCAACTGGCGCAACGCCCAGCCCGTCTACCGCTCCCACGGTGACGCGGGCTTCGCCCTCGGGCACAACGGGAACCTCACGAACGTCACCGCCCTCGAGTCCGAGGCGGGGATGCTCGCCGGTTTCGCACCGTCGGACAGCGACCTCATCGCCGAGCTGCTCGCCCGGGCGTTCCCCGAGGGAGCGGAATCGGCGGCGGGTGGGCTCGAGGTGACCCTGTGTGCGGTGCTACCGGCGCTCGAGGGGGCGTTCTCGCTCGGTCTTATCGACTCATCGCAGCTCTACGCGGTGCGAGACCCGAACGGTTTCCGGCCGCTGTGCCTTGGCCGCCTCGAAGGTCCGGACGGCGACGGCTGGGTCGTCGCCTCGGAAAGCCCGGCGCTCGCCACGGTGGGCGCGGACTTCGTGCGCGAGATCGAACCCGGTGAGCTCGTCATCGCCGGACGTGACGGGGTGCGCTCGCTGCGGCCGTTCCCGCCCGCCCGCGTCGTGCCGAAGCTGTGCGTCTTCGAGTTCGTGTACTTCGCGCGACCCGACGCCGAGCTGTACGGCCGGGAGGTGCACGCCGCGCGTCGCCGGATGGGTGAGCGCCTCGCGATCGAGTCACCCGTCGAGGCCGACCTGGTGATCGGCGTGCCGGACTCAGGGGTCCCTGCCGCGGAGGGATTCGCCGTGCGCAGCGGCATCCCGTTCGGGCAGGGCCTGGTGAAGAACCGCTATATCGGTCGAACGTTCATCGCGCCGACCGCCGAAGCCCGGTCGGACGGCGTCCGGCGCAAGCTCAACCCGTTGCGGGAGAGCGTCGGAGGCAAGCGGCTCGTCGTCATCGACGACTCGATCGTGCGCGGCACGACGACGAGCCAGATCGTGCGCGTCCTGCGGGAGGCGGGTGCACGGGAGATCCACCTGAGGATCTCGTCGCCACCGTTCCGCTGGCCCTGTTTCTACGGGATCGACACACCGGTCCGTGAGGAGTTGCTCGCGGCCTTCTCGGACCCCTCCGCGATCGCCGGCCAGCTCGGCGCGGACTCCGTCGCTTACCTCTCGTTGGAGGGGCTGTTCGAGACGATCGGCGTCGCCGGCGACGCGCTGTGCTCGGCCTGTCTCACCGGCAACTATCCGACGAAGGTGCCCCTTCCCACCCCTGCGCGGAGTGTTCTTGCCGCTCCGTGAGCGGACGTGGGCATGGGACAGTTGCTGAGTTGTCTCGTCATCGCGAATCGGGCGTGCAAAGCGGTGGACACTGCGGTCCCGACGACCCGGGGGCCGTCTCGGTGAAGAAGGTTCGGTTCGTGGTCGAGACCGGCGTCGATCCGGTGACCTCGCGCTTTTCAGGCGCGCGCTCTGCCAACTGAGCTACTCGACCAAGCCGGCCGCGGCCGGCTCGACCATTGTGCCCGACGCGCGCCGCCCCCGGGGAAATCTGGACGCTTTCGCGACCGCTTGGCGGACCTGACGGGATTTGAACCCGCGACCTCCGGCTTGACAGGCCAGCGTGCACTCCAGGCTGCACCACAGGTCCTCGTTCGCCGCTCCTCGGATCACCTTGGCGGTACACCAACGGCGTGCGGGAACGCCCGCTGATCCTAGGCCAAAGTGCGAGCAGGGAATTCGGCGCAGCGTGGGCCCGGATTCGTCCGCATCCTCGGCGGGCCGGGCGCGGCAGGCGCGCTACCCCACAAGAGCGATCGCTGCGGGACGCGCCCCGGCCCGGATCGTCCTTCCCCTGGTATTCGTCGTGATGTTGATGAGTGTGACCGCGTTGCTGACTGCTCCGGCGACGTAGGCGGTCGCGCCGTCCGGGGCGATCGCGATCGCGAGCGGTCCCGACCCGGCAGGGATCGGCTTGCCGGGTCTTTGCGTCGCGAGGTCGATCGGTGTGACGCTGCCGGATACGGAGTTCGCGACCAGGGCGGTCGCGCCGTCCGGGGTGATCGCGATCGCGACCGGACCCGACCTGACCCGGATCGCCTTCCCGGGTGTGTCCGTGGCGAGGTCGACAGGAGTGACGGTGCCGGCGGCGGAGTCCGCCACGTAGGCGGTGTTCCCGTCCGGGGCGATCGCGATGCCGGCGGGATCGGCCCCGCCTCGGATCGCTTTCCTCGGACGGTTCGTCACGAGATTGACGGGAGTGACGGTGTTGGCATCGGAGTTCGCCACGTAGGCGGTCTTCCCGTTCGGGGCGATCGCGATCGCATCGGGATACAGCCCGACCGCGATGGCCTTGCCGGGACGGTCTGTCTCGAGATTGATCGGAGTGACGGTGTCGTCGGCTTCGTTCACGACATAGGCGGTCTTCCCGTCCGGCGCGATCGCTATCGCGACCGGGCTGACCCCGACCCGGATCGCCTTTCCCGGAGTCTCCGTCGTGAGGTCGATGGGCGTCACGGTGTCGCTGATGCCGTTGGCGACGTAGGCCGTGCTCCCGTCCGGGGTGATCGCGATCGCGTCGGGGTACCTCCCGACCGGGATCGATCGTCCGGGCGCGTTGCTCACGAGATCAATCAGTGTGACGGCGGCGGCGCCCGAATCCACGACGTACGCGATCGGCGATGTCGACGCCGCGGCGACCGGCGGAGTCGCGTAGCGACGGGCAGTGGTGACGGACGCGGACAGAGCCGCCACTGAGGCCATGACGAGTACAGCCGTCCGGCGCATCCGCGGGAAGGCCGGCGCCGAGGAAATTCGCTCCTGCCGCGGCCCGGTGCTCCGACCCACGCGCGCGCGGGCCTTCCCGGATGCCACGATCACGACCTTTGCGACGCACCCAAGGGCCGCGAGCACGGAAGCGGCGACGACGAAACCAAACACCGCCCTCACCCCCCGCCGGTCGATATCGACGAGAACGTGACCGGACGGTCGAGGTGGGCCGGCAATCGTGCGCAGGCCACCCCACCTGACTTCCGATCGCTGTGGCGTATCGTACGCCGAAAGGCGGTCGTTGGGGACTGGCCGCGGCCAGAAGACCGGTCAGTCGAGACACATCGTCGGGATCGTCGGGCTGCTCACGACAATCCCAGGCTGCATTCCCATGAGAGCGGTCCACCCAAGGGGTCAACCGCACTTGGCACCCCCAACGGGATTCGAACCCGTGTTTCCGCCTTGAAAGGGCGATGTCCTCGGCCGCTGGACGATGGGGGCCGGTCCTTACGGGCGTGCGGAGATTACCAGTGGGCCTCGCAGCCGCGTCATGGGTCCGGAGGTAGCGGCGTGCCGTCCCAGCGCAGGCCGCCCGGGGGGTCGCCCCAGGGGTCGTCGGGGGTCGCATCGTCGGCTGTCGGATCTGTCGGGGGCAGCAGCCCGGCGAGCGAGTCAACGACCAGTGACTCGAGGTACGTGAGGTAGTCGTAGCAGAGCCAGTCCGAGTATCTCGGGTCGACCTCCTCCGGCTCGGTCATCTCCTCAGTGACACCGAGTGACGCGCCGATGACGACCCGCAGGTCGTTCAGCGCGGCGAGCCACGCCCCGAGTTGATCGTCGCTGAGGTGCGTGGCCGAGGCCGTCGCGGCGAGGATCTCGAGGGCCTCTCGGTGATGTTCGACGAGGTCGGTGCGCACGAGGCTCACGTAGCTCGCCTCGGCCGCCGGATCGGTCGGGTAGGCCGTGGGGAATAGCCGGCGCAGCGCCTCGGGTAGTTCTTCGTCCTCGTCGCCGACGCGTCTGAGGGCTGTGGCGAGTTGGGTCGGGATCGTCGCGAGCAGGGCGCGCTCGTCGGGGGAGAGCGCCAGGTCGAACCCGTCGCCGTTTCGTACGAGGACGGGCGGGGGATCGGGGGCCTTCAACTCTGGTGCTCGAGGGTTGCCCACAAGCCGTGGCGGTGGAGGCGGGCGACGTCGAGCTCGGCGCGTTCGCGCGGACCCGAGGCGACGACGGCTCGGCCTTTGTGGTGAACGTCCAACATCAGTCGGGTGGCCCTGGCGAAGGAGTAGCCGAACAGCTTCTGGAAGACGTAGGTGACGTAGCTCATGAGATTCACCGGGTCGTTCCAGACGATGACGAGCCAGGGCCGGTCGACTCCCAGTTCCTCACCGCTGACCGGAGCGACGTCGACCGCGGGGCCAGCTCCCACCGTGGCTAGCGGCGGCGGGCCGTCTCGAAGCGATAGCCGAGACCGCGGATGGTCGTGATGAGCTTCGGCTGCGAGGGGTTGACCTCGATGTGGGCGCGCAACCGCTTGACATGGACGTCGAGCGTCTTCGTGTCGCCGACGTAGTCGGCGCCCCACACCCTCGAGATGAGCATGTCCCTGGTGAGGACACGGCCCGCGCTGAGGAGCAGCTGCTCAAGAAGCTCGAACTCCTTCAAGGGCAGGGCGACTTCCTCGCCGCGCACGGTGCACTCGTGGCGGTCGAGGTCGAGCGTGACTTCGCCGACCTCGAGCACGTTGCGTTGCGGCGTTTCCGGCCCAGACATCGGCGCCCGACCCGGGACAGCGCGGTCCGCCCCACTGGGTTCTGTTCGCGGGGCTCGCCGGAGCACGGCGCGCATGCGCGACACGAGCTCATGCAGGCGGTAGGGCTTGGCCACGTAGTCGTCGGCCCCGACCTCGAGGCCGACGACCGTGTCGATCTCGGTCGACTTCGCGGTGACCATGATGATCGGCACCGCAGAACGGGCCCGGATCGTCCGGCACACGTCAAGCCCGGAGATCTTCGGCAGCATGACGTCGAGCAGGATCAGGTCGGGCTCGCTCTCCTCGAAGCGCTCGAGGGCCTCGGCGCCGTCGCGGGCGACCGTGATGGCGAAGCCCTCGCGCTCGAGGCCGATGACGAGCGCATCGACAAACGACTCCTCGTCCTCGGCGAGGAGGACCGCGATGGGCTTCACGCCCGGCTCGGCCGTGCCGGAACCTTCCCTGGCGGTCATGTGTCTCCTCTGCCTTGCAAGGGGAGCCGGAGCGTGAACGTCGAGCCCTCCCCTTCGCGCGACTCGACGCTGACACTCCCGTGGTGGCTGTTGGCGACGTGGCGAACGATCGAGAGGCCGAGGCCCGTCCCGCCCGTCGAGCGGCTCCGTCCGTGGTCGACGCGGTAGAAGCGCTCGAAGATCCGCTCGAGATCGCGGGTCGGGATCCCCAACCCCTTGTCGGCGACGGCGACGACGATGTCGTCGCCGTCGACGGTCCCAGTGAATTCGACGATCCCGCCTTCGTACGAGAATTTCACCGCGTTCTCGAGCAGGTTGTAGAGCGCCGAGGTCAGCTGGCGTCGATCGCCGAGCACCGCGACGGGTGGCGATGGCTCCTCGAGCTTGATCTCGACGTCGCGTTGCTCGGCCGCGGCGTGGACGCGCTCGACGGCTTCGGCCATGACGAGGTTGACGAGCACGGGTTCGCGCGGCGGCGACTCCTCGTTCTCGATGCGCGAGAGGTCGAGAAGATCGTCGATGATGCGCGAGATGCGAAACGCCTCGGAGTGGATCCGTTGGGCGAGACGCCGGGAAACCTCGGGCTCGGTCTCGGCGAGGAGCGTCTCGGCGAGGAGGCCGAGCGCGCCCATCGGCGTCTTCAGCTCGTGGCTGACGTTGGCTACGAAGTCGCGGCGCACTTCCTCAAGCCGTCGCCGTTCGGATACGTCGTCGATGATCGCGATGACCCCGAGCGTGCGCTGGCCGTTGTCGATGCTCTCGGTGCGGACCGACAGCGTCCGGCGCGGCGGACCGTAGAGCTCGAGCGTGCGCTCCTCGGAGGCGCCGGGGGTGGTGGAGGCGAGCAGGTCGTCGACGGCCTGCGCGGCAAGGGCGTCGCCGTGGCGGCTACCCATCAGCGCGACGGCTCGAGTGTTGCGGAAGACGAGTTCGCCGCGTTCGTCACAGACGACTACCGCCTGGGCGAGGGAGTCGAGGACGCGGCGCAGCCGGATCGCGTCGGCACTGGAGTCGGCGACGGCCTCAGCGGCATGCTCCGTCGCGCGCTCGACGTGACCGAGCGCGTCCTCGACCCCCTTCGGGTCCTTCGGCAGCGGGTCCGCGCCGAGCCGATCGCCAAGGGATACGAGGCGTTGTTTCAGCGCTTTCACCCCGCGACGGCTGCCGATCGCGTACGCCGCTCCGATGAGGACGACGACGACGGCGGCTGCGATCGCAACGTCGGAGGTTGTCGCGCGCAGCACGGCGATCACGAGAGGCGCCGGGGAACTCGCACGCCTCCAGCATTGCAGTTCGACGGACGATTACCGGGTCTGATTATGAAATAGGTTGAAACAACAGGAAATAGAGTGTAAGGTGACGACCGCGCGGTGGACCCCGCCGGATCACCCGGGGTCGGGCCGCCGCCTTCGTCGGGACCGCCCGGCTGTCCGGCTGTCGAGGCCGGACCCTGTGACCGCCATCCCGAGGAGGTGCACCGTGTCGACGGTCTTCGTCACCCTGTTCGAGCGCTTCAGCGAATCCGGGGCGCTCTCCCTCGACCCGAACGCCGGCGGCCTGCCGGGGAGCGGAACGCTGCAGGATCTCGTGAACGGGATCGGATTCTGGGGACTGCTCGCGGCTCTCGCCGGTCTGGTCATCGGCGCCGCGACGTGGGCGCTCGGAGCGCACACGAACAACTACCAGAACACCTCCACGGGCCGACGCGCCGTGCTCGTCTCGGCTGCTGCGGCGCTCGTCATCGGAGCGGCGCCGACGCTTCTCAACTTCCTTTTCAGCGCCGGCCAGGGTCTGCACTGAGCCGTGGGCGATATCTCCACAATCGCCGGCGCCATCGGGCACGGCTCGGTCCTCGGAGGGATCATCTCGTTCAGCGTCGGCGCGCTCGTCAACGGATTGCTCAACGGCATCACAAGCTGGATCGAGAGCGGGACGGCGATGCTGCTCGCGGCGTTCGGCCATGCGCTCGAATCGACGACGAGCTCACCGCTCGGCAACGGCTTCGGCACGGAGTTCAGCGTCGTGTGGAGGATCGGCGCCGTCCTCACGCTGCCCTTCCTGCTCCTCGCGACGATCCACGCCGTCGTCCGGCAGGATCTCAGCCTGATCACGCGGGCGGTGTTCGTGAGGCTGCCGTTCGCCGTGCTCTTCGGGGTCGTCGCCGTCGCGATCGTCACCCAGGCGCTCGTCGTGACCGATCAACTGAGCTCGACCTTGCTCGCCACCGCCGGGCATCCCGCCCGTGTCGAGATCGACCAGCTGGTCGGGGCGTTCACTCCCGGGTTCGGCGGCCTCGCCCTGTCCGGGTTCACCGGCGTCCTGCTCGCGCTCCTCGCCGCGGCGGTGGCGTTCATCCTCTGGGTGGAGCTGATCGTCCGCTCGGCGGCGGTGGCGGTCGCGACCCTCTTCATCCCCATCGCGCTCGCCGGGCTCGTGTGGTCGGCGACGGCTCACTGGGCGCGTCGGGTCGGCGAGACGCTCGCCGCGCTCGTCCTGTCGAAGCTCGTCATCGCCGGCGTGCTCGCGCTGGCGGCGCTGTCGATCGGGGAGGCTTCCGGGCTTGGCGGCGTTATCCAGGGCATCGCGCTGCTGGTTCTCGCGGCGTTGTCGCCGTTCACTCTCCTGCGGCTGATCCCGGCCGTCGAGTCGGGTGCCGTGTCGCACCTCGACGGTCTCGCGCGACGTGGGATTCGCGCCGGAGCCGCCGCCGCGACCTTCATCGCCGGATCGGGAGACGTCCTAGCCGCTGACGTCGCGACGAGCGGCGACGCGGGAGTGGGATTTGCGAGAGGGGCGCAACTCGGAGGGGCGGAGTACCTGGCCACGGTGGCGCAGGTTCGTGAGGAGATCGCCCAGCGAGACGCCTCGGCTGTTCCTTTCGACACCGGCTCGCCCGAGCCGCCGTCTGGTCCCGGGGGAGACGGTGCCTGACGAAAGCGAACGGTTCCGGTTCGGCCCCCGCGACCGCAGCGGTCTCATCGCCGGGGCCCGCACGGCCCAGGTGGCCGTCGTCGCCGGCGCGCTCGTCCTCTCCGTCGTCGTGCTCCGCGCGCTTCGCGGGCCTGTCCGCGGGGTCGTCGCGGTTTCCATCGTGCTCGTCGCGGTCGGGTCGGTGACCTGGCCGGTCAACGGGCGGACGCTCGACGAATGGGTTCCGGTCGTCGTCCGTTTCGTCGTGGCGCGGTTTCTGGGAGAACACCGGGACGCGGTCGCCGTCCACCGCCGCGGCGACGCTCGGAGGGCGCCGTCGGTGTTCGGCGCTTTCGAGGTGTTCGAGGTCGTGACGCACTCCGCAGGCCCGATCGGCGTCGTGCGGGACCGGCAGTACGGGACGCTCACCGCGATGGTCGCCTTGGGTGGCGAGTCGTTCGCGCTGCTCGGTGAGGCCGAACGGGCGCGCCGGATCGACGGCTGGGCGAGCGTGCTCGCCGGTGTCGCTCGCGACGCCGGTTCGGTCTACCGGCTGCAGTGGATCGAACGGACGATTCCTGATCCTGGCGACGCGCTGCTCGCTCATCTCGAGGCGGCCGTCGAGGCGTCGGGCGGCTTCGATCCAGCGGTCTTCGCCGCCCAGCGCTCGTATCGCGAGCTCCTCGCCACCGAGTGCCCGCGGATGCTCGCTCACGAGCTCTACCTCGCGCTCAGCGTGCGCGGCGCGCGTCGCGGACGCAGCACGCAAGGGCCGGGCGCGGCGCTGCTCGAGACGGAGATCACTCTTCTTGACGAGCGCTGCCGACGCGCGGGGATCGAGGTGGGCGGTGTGCTCACGGGTCCCGGCGTCGCGACGGCGCTTCGCCGCGGCTTCGAAGTCGTGCCCTCGACGAAGCCGGCGGAGTGGGGGTGGCCGGTCGCGGTCGAGTCGAGCTGGACAACGCTTCGGACCGACGGGATGTGGCACGCGACGTTCTGGATCGCGGAGTGGCCGCGGCACGAAGTCGGCAGCGACTTCCTCGTTCCGCTGCTCGTCGGCTCGGGCGAACGCCGCGCCGTGTCGGTCGTCATGGCGCCCGTTCCGCCGCTAAGGGCCGTGCGCACCGCGGAGCACGCCAGCACTTCCGGGGTCGCCGACGCTGAGCTCCGCCGTCAGCACGGTTTTGCCCTCACGGCGAGGGTTCGACGCGAGCACGAAGCGGTTGTGCGCCGGGAGCACGAGCTCGCCGAGGGCCACGGCGCCTACCACTTCTCCGCCTACGTGACGGTCAGCGCACCGGGACCGGGCGAGCTCGACCGGGCCTGCCGCCGGGTGGAGCACGCCGCGGCCCTTGCGGGACTAGAGATGCGTCGCCTGTACGGCACGCAGGCCGACTCGTTCTGCTGCACGCTTCCCGTCGGCCGGGGATGCGAATGAAGCTGCCGGCGCACGAGGCGACGACGGCACAGCTCGGCGCGGTGTACCCGTGTGTGGCGACGCGCCGGTTGCCGGCGGCCGGCGTGCTCGTCGGGCGGGACGCGTTCGGCGGATGTTTCGTACACGATCCGTTCGAGTTGTATCGGGCGGGGGTCGTCACGAACCCGAACATGCTCGTGCTCGGTCAGATCGGGCGGGGCAAGTCGGCGTTCGTAAAGACGTACCTGTTGCGCCAGGCGGCGTTCGGGCGGCGGATCGTGATCCTCGACCCGAAAGGCGAGTACCGGCCCTTCGCCAGGGCGCTCGGTGCCGAGCCGATCGCCCTGCGCCCCGGGGGCGCGGTCCGACTGAACCCGTTGGACGCCGCCCTGGCGGCGGGCCATGACGCTGCGGCGCAGTCGAGGATCTCGGTCGTGGCCGATCTCGCCGGCGCCTGCCTCGGCCGGCCGCTCGGCCCCGCCGAATACGCCGCGATCGAGCTGGCGCTCGACCGGGCCTGCGGGGAGAGCGCGACACCGACCCTGTCGACGGTCGTCTCGGCCCTCCTCGCTCCGCGACCCGAAGCGGCGCGGGCGATCGGTTGCCGCGTCGCCGACCTCGCCGCCGATGGACGCGAAGTCGGCCTCGAGCTGCGCCGGCTCGTCTCCGGCGAGCTGGCGGGGATGTTCGACGGTGCCACGTCGCCCGGGGTCGACCTGTCGGCCCCGGTCGTCGTCGTCGACCTTTCGCACGTCTACAACTCCCCCGCGCTCGGGGCGCTCGTCACGTGCGCGGCCGCGGCGCTCGGGCGCATCTGGGACCAGCCCGGCACGACCCAGACTTTCCTCGTCATTGACGAGGGTTGGGCGGTCGTCCACAACCCCGGCGCGGCGCGGTTCCTGCAGGCCTCGTTCAAGCTCGCCCGGGCCCGGGGGGTCGCCAACATCATCGTCGTCCACCGGGCCTCGGATTTCGCCGCGTCGGGTCCGGCCGGAGCCGAGGTCGTCCGCCTCGCCGAGGGACTCGTCGCCGACTGCGAGACGATCGTCTGCTACGCGCAAGCCGACGCCGAGGTCCCCGTGGCGGCGCGTCTTTTGGGACTGTCGGAAACCGAGTCGAGGCTGCTGCCGAAGCTCCGACGGGGGGTGTCGTTGTGGCGCGTCGGTACCCGGCCGTACCTGGTCGAACACCGCCTCGCCCCTGCCGAGCGGGAAATCGTCGACACCGACGCCCGCCTCGTCGCCGGGTGGGACCTCCCGCGAGCGTGACCGCGGGCCGGGGCGCGAGAACTCGTCGGTCCTTCCCTTCAAGGACCCTTCGAACGCCGGGGTCGAACCGGTCGGGCGGACGTGGCGAGGCGCTCGTCGTCGTCGCAGTCGGGTGCCTGTCCGGGCTCTGCTGGGTTGCCGGGGGGTGCGCGACGCTCGTCGCCGGCCACGGTTGGCACGAGGTGCGGCCGAGCGCCGCCCTCGGCCTCCTCGTCGGTCTGCTCTACCACCCGCGCACCCCCGGGGGGGCGTGGCCGCCGGCCATCCGGCGCTTCCTGCCGCCGGCGGGGGTTCTCTGGGCGGTGTTCGGCTTCGTCGCGGTCAGTTTCTGTCTCGGGGCGGGTCTCGTTCTTCGCAGGGTACGGACCCGGCCGATCGGCAGCCGGCGACCCGTCGACGATGGGGCGGTCTGGGCGCAAGGAGCGAGCCTGCGACCGCTCACCGTTCGAAGGCCCGGTGCCGGCCGCCTCGTCGTTGGACGCGTCGGACGAGCCCTCCTCGCGGTCGAACGGGGCCACTCGCTGCTCGTCGTCGGGCCGACGCAGTCGGGCAAGACATCGGGGCTGGCGATCCCCGCGATCCTCGAATGGGAGGGCCCGGTCGTCGCGACGAGCGTGAAGACCGACCTCGTGCGCCACACCGCCGCGTGGCGGGGATCGCTCGGCGACGTGCTCGTCTACGACCCGGGTGGTGTCACGGGGGCACCGGGAGCGGGCTGGTCTCCGCTCAGCGAGGCGCGCGACTGGTCCGGGGCGCGGAAGGTCGCGGCGGGACTGTGCGCCGTGCAGCGGGCCGGCGGAGTTCCCGAGGACGCGGCCTTCTGGATGGCGCTCGCCGAGAAGATGCTTGGCCCGATGCTCCTCGCCGCGGCGGCGTCGGGGCGGTCGATGGCGGACGTCGTGGCGTGGGTCGATTCCGGCGAGGTCGCCGAGGTGCTCGACGCCCTCGAGGCCGCCCGAGCCACGGAAGCGCTCCGTGCCGCGCAGGCGAGCTTCTCGCGCGAGGAACGCCAGCTGAGCTCCGTGTACGCGACGGCCGAGACGGTCGTCGCGGCATTCGGCGATCCCGCCGTCGCCGCCTCAACGGCGCGCCACGACATCACCGCGGCGCGGCTTCTCGACGGAGGGATGGGGACACTGTTCCTCGTTGCGCCGGCGCACGAGCAGGAACGGCTCCGGCCGGTCTTCGTCGCCGTCCTCCGGTGCATCCTCGAGGGCGCGGTCGCGAGGGCGTCACGGGCGGGCCGTCTCGACCCGCCGCTCCTCGTCGTGCTCGACGAGGCCGCCAACATCGCGCCGCTCGCGGATCTCGACGCGCTCGCCTCGACGGCGTCGTCCCACGGGGTCCAGCTCGTCACCGTCTGGCAGGACTTCGCCCAGATCGAGGCCCGCTACGGGGGACGCGCCGCGACGGTGGTGAACAACCACCGGGCGAAGCTCGTCTGTTCGGGGGTCGCCGACCCAACGACTCTGGAGCAGGTGTCCCGGCTGATCGGCGATGAGCAGCAACCGGTGGAGACGCTGACGGTCGACCGGGCCGGTGCCGCGTCGACGACGCGCGGCCGGGCCGAACGACGCCTCGCCCCGGCGGCGACGCTGCGGCGGATCGAACCGGGCGAGGCCGTCCTTTTGTACGGGCATCTCGCGCCGGTGCGGCTGGCGCTGCGCCCCTACTACGCGGCGGACGAGTTGCGACGCCGGGCAGGTCTGGCGGCGCCGGGTGCCCGCCGGCGGGGTCGGCGCCTCGGTCGGGACGCCCGTTGCCGCCGGTTGACGGCGGCCCCCTCGAAAACAGGTCAATAGCTGGACTTTGGTCGCGCCCGGCAACCGTCGGGAAGGATTCATGCGGCCGTCATCATTCGGTTACCTCGAGTTCTCTCGGGGTTCAAGTCGCCTCTGTACGGTCAGGGCGGCGTGGAAAACCCCCTCCGACCAAAGGTGGCGGCAGTGAGCGAGAGCGGTCGCGCCGTCGGTACGACCCTGCTCGAGGACACGGACGTCATGCACGCCCACCAGGTGTCCCTCGGATTCGGGCCGACGACGATCATGCAGGACATCAGCGTCGGATTCCCCAGAGGAACGATCACCGCGCTCATCGGCCCGTCGGGATCCGGCAAGACAACCTTCATCCGTTCGCTGAACCGGATGAACGACAAGGTCCGTGACTTCTGGCACCACGGCCAGATCTCGCTCTACGACGACGAGATCTACGCCGACTCGATGGACCCGCTCGTGCTGCGCCGACGCGTCGGCATGGTCTTCCAACGGCCGAACCCGTTCCCGATGTCGATCCTCGACAACATCGTCTCGGGGGTGCGC